>Ga0157364_1004216_pt1 | contig 14287 bp, 3 predicted proteins | sample AttsexASBM2_FD_111476 | JGI IMG/M metagenome (GOLD analysis project Ga0157364, IMG submission 111476) | Fungus gardens microbial communities from leaf cutter ant in Ribeirão Preto, State of São Paulo, Brazil - Atta sexdens ASBM2 | ecosystem: Host-associated > Fungi > Mycelium > Unclassified ... | reverse complement strand
TCGTAAGCGCGAGATAAACACACATTATAAATAATTCATGAAATTTCAATCTGCATACAAGTTATTTATACGAATCTTAGATGACTAAATTTATACCTATGATTATTTTAGTATCAAATAATTGAATTTCATTGAAAAGAAATCTTGATTGATATTTAAATAATCATAATTAATTTTGTTTTCCTGCGAATTCATAAATGATTCATGTATTATAATATTACCTGTGTATTGATATATTAAGTATCTTTTCTAATTTGATTATTTGAAATATTTTCATTCTTTCAACGCAGGAAAATTTATAGCGAAATTAAATCTTTTGTTTAAAAAATTATTTTTTTTATTTAAAGATTATTTATGTCCATTTTTTATGAGAAATGACTTTCATTAAAGTATTTTGAGCATATGAAAAAATAATCTAGACAAAGAAGTTAATTCAAAAATTATAATTAATTATAAGAAAGTTTCACATGTGTGTTGTTTCTTCGAGACAAATAATTTTTTGTTTATGCATTTCTGCATCGAAAACAATGGAGATGTATCAGATGGTCAAGTTTGATGAAACATCGATGAGTGTATATCTATTAGTTAGAAAAATAATTATAATATAATAATTATAATAGTTTTGAATAATTATAATAGTTTTGAAATCGAATATGAGATTGACTCTCGAACAAAGTTTTTATAATACTTTTCGCAATGACGCTAGTATGGTGTTTTAAGTTTGGCAAAAATGATCGTGAGATTATTTCGAATATATGCTATAGGATGAAAATTGTCACGATGTAAGTGTAGGTAAGGCGGCGGGAGATCGTGTAGCGCAAATTCTGACGCCACAGTCGAGATGTACGGCTAGCCCGCCTATCTGTAGATACTTTGGTCATAAATTCGGCAGGAATGAGGTGTCGGTATATCGTACAGATACGGGCCCCTATCTATGTGCCTATGCCTCTCTCTCCTTCCACTGAATACCCCAGAGGCCTTCACGTCCAATGAAGGTACCTTCCTCTGCCTGTATCTCCTTCACCATCATCATTACCTTAGTCTGCTACGTGCATCTTGCACCTGCATCCGATCGTATCGTCTCTCTCACGCGCCCTCACTCAATTATTCCAAGATGCCGAGGAAATCAATACTCACGGAGACAGATCGCACTTCTTAATGCATATTCATCTAGACGGTTAGACAGAGCAATATTTTTCTTTATCACTTTCAACCGGTTTATATAGTGATTCGATTATGGTATGACAATAGAATTTCTTATTTTATTTACGATCGCTCATATCGTAAAGTAAATGAAGAAATTAAGGCTAACTTTTAGTACTAAGATTTAAGAGCTACTCTCTTTATCGATGGTATTCGACTAATATTAGTTAATATAAAATATTATTATTATCTTTCGATGATAATAAAACATATAATGATAAATATTTATGAATCCTATGAATATTAATGGGAGTGGTTTACGACTTTTATCAGATTGTCTATCAAAATTGATTTTGAAAGAATAATTGTAACAAGAATATATACTTTCAGGAGAAATGAAAAAATATCTTTTTAGAAAAAGAATGATTTGAAAATTGTATGATCTGCTATTAATATTGACTTACTTTTACAGTTTTGCATAAATATAAAATATTATTGCGTCTGCAGACTGCGAACAAAATAATGCAAAAATCATTTTTTAATTTATGATATTTTAAGATTAAAACGCACCACAAAAATTTCAAGATAGATATAAGCTTTCAACGCGAATTCTTTCTTGGAACTTAAAACACATTTTCCAAAAATTGGTAGCATGCCAGTCAGGTTAAGAATTATGTGCGCTTAACACTCATCGTGACCTACTGACTCACGAGAACAAAGAGAATGTTCTATCGAAATTTTATTAAATTCTATACTCGGTTAGTATAAAAGCCGAATCGAATAATCGAGCTTCCCACCAAGATCGAAAGAGAGATTACGAAAAAGTAATCGCAACTGCTAAAAGTAGAATTTGCAACTGCTTTTAGCAATCGTCAACTATTATTTGTAAATATTTTTCGTATACTGCGATCAACGAGCGATTGACTTTGTTCGTTGCCAAGCATTGAGACGTCGATACTGAACTATTGTGAACTTTCTCTACTTTGGCGATAAAAATGCATTACGAGTATCGGCTTACGTTATTCGAATCTCATCCGAAATATATATCTTTCCTTCAATGATATATTTTGTATTGCGATTCAGAGAATAACGGAACGACGATATTCGATTTCTTGACAAATAGGACGAATGTGCATGAAGCACATATCACGTATCCGTTACCTTCACCAACATTATATATCTTGGTGGTGCGCTATCAAGGATTTACAAGAGTCGACCATTCTAAAACCACCCAATCCAACTTCTCTAGCTCCGGTACGATCCTTCAGGGTCGCTTTCGACTATCTCGTTTCGAGCGATTCACCTACGACGTATCCACCCACACCTGCGCTCGTTCCTCTCTCGCGTTCATCTCACCTTCTTCTTCCTGCCGGCACGGATGTTCGTCTCGAGGGCAAGGAATCGATCCGATAGGACCTGGCTTTACAACGACGGAGGGCTTCGGACTTCAGCTCTCGAGGATTTCATTGAAGGATTTCCGAAGAGTCGACGGAGGTCCTAGACGCCATCCGCGACGAAGACGACGTGGTAACGAAGAGGCAGCACAGCTCGTGGGATTCGAGGGCGACGACCCGGAGGAACGAGGAAGGCGAATTCTCTCTGAGGGAAAAAAGATATTTATTGGGCCGATGGTGGCCTGAAGAAAACCTGCGAGGAAGTAGCAGGAAATGAAGATCTGGTTGGAAAGTACATTGGTGAATCGCTAGAGATATCAAAGGAGTTGTGTCGTAGAAGAAAGAGAAAGAACGTAGACAGGTAGACGGATCATTGCATTCTGTATACGAAAAAAATGCGACAAAGCCCCGCGGCAATGGTGGCACAATTTTCTCGTCCCTTTTCAGAGATATAATATTTCTAAGATGTACATTGTGTGTGACTAGACGAGAATTCTTAACGCGCCTTAAAAATGTCTTAAATATATAGACGTATGGATATTAACAGAATATTACCGAATACTTACACGTATTTATACATCACGAAATGTCAGATTTTTGCTTTAATAAATAAAGGATAAGGTAGCTAATCAGAAAATGTGAGAGAGGTAAAACTACATCGAAGAAATATTTACTCAGAAGTATCCTGTTTTTGAGGACAAAAATGAGAACAAATGATGTCTGAAAGATAGAAAACAAGTAGAGAAATGCGAGAAGATCGAAGTCGCACGAAGAAAGAAATAAAGAATGTGAAAGATTGGAAGTCAATTTACGATGTGACAATTGCTTGGAGTCGATGTAACTACAATCTCAGCAATGCTTGGTAGTTGGAACGTTATCGTGAGTAATATTTTTCATACGGTTAGTCAATAAAGTGTGACAGTTATATCATATCCAATTTTACTCCAATTTTAAATATCGATGCTCGTATTGTTTATGTAGTTCCATCTGATTAAATTCTGCATATTTTATATGCGTAGCACATATCAATCTGAATATTATTATTCAATTTTAAATAATAAATAATTTCCAATATTGTTGATTTTTATTATTGAGTGAATTTTGAGCGTGTCACGTCGTTCATATACATACAGGATAACAATTGGAAAGTTGTCGAAATTAAACAGCTGTTATCTCGTATAAATAAATATACAGAACGAAATGAACGAGGAAATTAATTAAATTCGAAAAAAAGAAATTTATTATTTTTATTCACACAATATAAAAAGAATATACATTCATTAGATAATAATAAATATAAAAAAAGCCGAAAAATGCTGATTAGTTGCATGATTTAGTAAAAAATATGTTTAGAAAATTTCAATACGAACAATCATTTTCATGAAAGGAATTTATCTACATGGAGAAAATTTTATATTAAGTTTTAATTTTTAATACAATTTTAAATTACATTTTTTCTGTCTTGTATTTTTGATGAATCATTACAATATGATTCCGACATAACTTTTACTATAGCAATACTAATTTTTATCACATAAATAAAGTAATTTTTGTTAAAAGCCAATGCTTAAGCCATATTCTAACATGAAAACAGTTAATTTTTATTATGGTACGCAAACAAAATTTGCTAGATATATATTTTTTATTTATCTTTACAATACTAACTTTTATTCAACAAATTTTGATTTTGTAATAAAAAATTTTTACTATGAAAAAGTATAAAAATTACTTGCATTACTGTTTTAAAAAAATAGTTATAGCATTTAAACTTATAATTGTCATGATAATCCGCAGCTTTTACAATATTATAATAATTTTAAATGTAAAATTTTCTCTGTGTAGAATTCTATGAAGAACACATAATTGCAATTAGTATATTAATAATTTTCAGAAATATATATATATCTGCGAAAATGATAATTTTGAAAATATATAGGTATAAACGACGCGATTAGCTAAATTGTCAATTTTCTTCTTTATAATGTTTATTTTTACATGTTTGTATGTATATACTTTCTGCATTGTAGGTTAATAAAAATGATGAGTTTCTTGTAGTTTAATTTATTTCTTTTTATCTCTTACTATTTTTGAATAAAATTAAATAATACTGTTTAATTTCAGCAACTTGCTAATCATCATCTTATATAATATGTACATACACATTAAGCACGTACGTATTGTAGCTGTGACTGCTGCGAATGCTGCGCACGTGATGATACAATATTTAAAAAATTTGGTTCGGATTCTCCAATTCGTTCTAGGATTGTCATTCTGGCTCACGTTCTAATTTTTCGTAAAAGATTTCCGAGACAAAATTCCACGAAATGTATTTTCGAAATATCTTTATTAAGATAATAAGATTGTGCATCTACGAAAGAAATGTAAAAGTCTATTGATAAATTCTCATATAAAATTTTCCACCGTAGGTTGCGAATAAATATGTACAAACATGCTATTAATTATCTTGAACTAATATGAAATTTATAATACTTTGTGAGTCTCGACAAACCGTAAGATAATAAGAAATATTACCAGAATATTACCCGATTGCTGATGAAACTTTCTCGCCGAACACGTTTGCCAAACATAATCATTTCGGTTCGATGGTAGGACTCATCCGAGCGATGAAAAACGATCTTCGGGTGGTATGAAAAAGGTCTGAGTACCTTCACCGACTCGAAACTTCGCAATTTTGACGTACCTCGAGGGTAGAAAATGTCTCCCAATAGCCGCACGTGCGGTGAAACTCGAAAACTGCTTCGTACCATGCTGGAAATATTTTCCGCATGTTCTCAGAAAGTTCTCAAGCGTATGGCTTAATAATTTATAATATGTTTCTATCGTTTTTCATGCTATTATTTTGCGTTTGTGTCTGAGATTAGGTAACTTATCAGACAATCACGTAATATCTTCAATTTTACTATTATCAAGATAAATTACAAAATTACTTTAGAACTTTTTCTTTATTACATTCAAATTTTACTCTCTAAATCTGAATCAGTGAATATAATCATTGATATCAGAGCCAAGTATGTCACTGATAATTAATGAAATGTGAAATCCTTAACCTATAAGCTAATCTTCATTATTTAATTTAACTAACCTTGTTTTAATGCATAAATTCAATGAATATGATATTGAAAGATTGAAATTAACGTGCAAGTAGTATCGGTATTTTAATTATGTGTATAATGCTCAAACTTTCTTTTTTAATTGAATTTTACTGATTATCTAAGTATGTCACTGGGTCATCAGTAAGTATTTACTAATTCAGATTTAGAGAGTAGTTAATTAATTTTCTTCGTTATTTTATGTATCAAAATGTACGTTGAAAATTTCGTAGCTCACGAGGTGAAATTATTTATTTGTAAATAAAGTTAACGGTGAAAATCATCGCGTAAAAGTTTTAATTTCATTAATATGATGGTATGCAATACAATATTAAACGAGCGCAAAATGCATGGAAGCTTTCAATGGTTCTTGAAATGCTAGTCCCGCTTGTGAAAATTTTTATCGTGCAATGAATTGATAATGATCGAATCGCGGACAGTTGAACGGGTCAAACGGACCGAATGCAGCACAAATTTCGCGGAAATTAAAGTTAAATTGCATTGATTATTCCACCAAGTTAATTGCCGCAACGTATCATTGATTATACAAACAACCGTATATAAACGATAACTGGTGCGTTAACAGATTCGCACGATAAACAGTGATTATTGCTGCAATTGATGTTGCAACAAGCGTCTCGTGAAAACGATTCAATCGTACAGTGTGATCTCTGCAATATCTTTCCCATTCGATGCTTTTCTCTTATTTTAACAAATAACGAATAAAAATATGTTTATTCCATTGATCCTTTTTAAATATTGTACTGGAAATTTCTAGAGATTTTTCTAAAGTTCTAACTCAGTGGAGTATATATTTTTTTCTTACAAGGAAATTTATATAATTATAGATACGATTGCTATGTTTTTTCTCCCTCGCTTGCATACGTAGAACATTTGTTCTCGTATGCTTCAGATACAGTTCTCGCAAAATCTAGGATTTCAGAATGCCGAGATGCTCGTGGGTGTAACATTTTATTCATCAGCTCCAATCTCCAAAGCGCGAAGTCCTTTCTTCACGAAGACTATAGATGCTCTTTAGTGACGCTCTTTAGCTGGAGCGCTAGCATTCTTGAAACTCAATAGTCTCTTAATGCGCGCATAGGATTCGTCGAACGACGTAAAACCTTCGTCACTCGAGCACGTACAATAATAACGGCGAATACTTGAGTCTCATTAGATATTTCGCGTAACTGAAGCTCCTCAAAAGCTTTATCTGATAGGCCTTGCGCCTTTTCCATTGCGTATTGTTTCATGACGTAGACATCTTATTAAATATCTTCCACGATGGGTAGCAAGAAGAGGATAGCATTATCTCGATGTATTTATTTTTCTTTCAAATCTGTATTTTAATATTTTCTTTACGAATAATGTTCATTTTTATGAGTAACAGTTTAGGAATTGCCAATGTATGAGAAAAATCCTTTTATCTAGATAAAATTGAATATATGTATACATATAAGAGCCATTTGTGCACTGCTAAGTATTATCCATCGATCCTTTAGCCAGCAGGCGCGGACGGTCTATTGGTTGATAACTCGATTTCAGAAGAAAGTTTGCCTTTCGTAGTCGATCACGACAACATCGCAATAATTTCTTCGTATTTGCCAGATAAGCCAGACGATATAATTTGAGTGCGCGACTATGGGCGTATAACTGCGGATTTATTTTATCGCGCCTAGCTAAATCCTCCCCTGGGAAGATTCGGTGAGATTTCTACAAGGAGATAGATAAGTTCGGCGAGGCGAATCCATGGCGTAGAGACCGTAGAGAAGCCACGGAATAAATCAGAATAAACCAGTCATGTTTTTCACAGAGTTCTTTTGTTTCTTCGTCTTGATTTCATCTTATTTACTTATTTACCTTGCCTCTTTATTCAATGTCGTTGTGCAGCGAATTTCATCCCTTAATTAGTTTAACACGATTATACCTGTGTTCTGCAACGCCATTCTGGAAATCAGCACGTGCTACTAGTGTATATGGTAATTCTATGTATATATTATATATGTTTTAATCTAGTTGCGCACATATTCTTTCCATAGAGATCTTTTTTTTGTTTCTTTTCTGAGCGAAGCCTGTATTATATTAAAATCTGTATTAAATTATCTTTTCACACTTCGGATTATATTTCAGTTGAAATAACTTTCTTTAAAAATTTCTTAAAAAGAATTGCATAATATTTCTTTTTCTAGAGACATACATATATAGCTATTCTAAATCGAAGATTGAAATACGACACCTCGCCGTGGACGCAAAGCCATTTACAGGAGAGGTTCTTTTAATAGTAAAGTAACGGATTAAGAAGCAAGTTTCAAAGTGCAACTTACCGCGTAGGTCTCTAAGCATAGTCTGTAAAGTGCTAAAACTTATTACGACGTTCTTGTTTCCTTATTTTCCGAAATAGGATTTTCTCGGCTTCCATAAGCGCATGCGATATTATTACTTATTTACACTTAACGATATTACCAGTACACAGATTTTTAGTATATTTTAAACATTTAATTTAAATACATAGTTTTATGATGAATGTTATTAATTGTCAACATTTTGTTACACACAGTTCACATGGTTTCCCATGCAATCGATTGACACATTTATGACAAATGTACAATATATGTACATCATATATATTATATTATATATATCATATATATATATATATGTTATACATATATATATTTAACTTTTTAAATAATTGCATACAATAACATGATGCAATATTTGCTTTTACACTATGCTCTCCTTTGAATTCTAGCATTGTGAGTAAAACATGTTTCCTGCATCAGGTGGAGTTAAACAGCCCTAAGAGCTTCGTGATTTAATGTTTAGTCCAAAAGTTAAATGCGATTTCGCAATGCATGCATCATAGAAAACATTTTGAATATTGATGATAAACATTATTGCGAAAAAACTCATTCGCTTGCGCTTTTCTCGTATCTTATTTTTGCAAACGATATGTAATATCTTTATAAATTCATTGATTTTTTATTTTCTCATCTATATGTTTTTAATGTCAATTATTCGAAATTTATTATTAAAGGTTGAAGATTATTATTATTATTATTATTATCTATATTATTATTGTTATTACAGTATATTTTTTTGTGAGATTAATCACTTTGATATCAATAATTCAAAATTAATATTCAACGTATAGGTATAGCGAAAATATTAAAAAAAAAAATTGAAAAAAAAACTTTAACCAATTCAGTTTTTTATTTATTTATTATTGCACACTTTGCATAAATTTAGCAACGTAATATCTTCTCCTATCATCTCCTATTAATTCCGACACATTCTTTTTCATGAATCTCTTTTGAATTTGTTTATTCCCGCCATAAAATACAATGCCGAGCGATTATTCAATTTTCTTTGAGGTCATCAGGATATTGCGAGTAGACGCGTAGCTTTCTCAAAGACGTCCCATTGCAACGAAATTACCTTGTGTTAACCAAGTGCTTGAGAGTTCTAGGGGTGAGTAAAGCTCTCGAGGGACAAGTGGTGAACCTTGGCGTCTCCTTAGACTCCATCTGCGCTGCAAGGTGGGCTCAAAGCTTGAAGCTGTCTCCTTTCTCCATTCATTCCACAACGTTAACTCGTTATTAAGATGCGTTTAAATACTCTTCAATACACATTGTAAAACTGGCAAAAATTTTGATTCCAAATTGATGATTCCATTTAGAAATAATTGACTTTTTCTTTACACTTGAAATTTGAAATACCATTAATAATTTATCGTAAATGATTGGATATTAAAATTATTGAAGAGAAAGTGGTCAGAAAGATTCATAACAGAAATAAATTTTTATTGTTTATTGCTCGACTTAAACTGCTTCCTTAATTGTCTTCGATGCGTTTGTTTTGTTATCATTCGTTACACCATTTTATCACCTCATTGCCAGTAAGTCTTGTTCGATTATGTTTTAAAATTACATCAACAGTTTTAACAGAGGAATCTTCTCGGAAGATCATATAATCTTGAAAGTGTCCGACTCTCGTGGGAATTACCGGTAGTATTTCATTTCGTCGCGGTGCATCGCGCGCGCGCGCACGAAGAAAGTCAAGAGATAAAGAGAAAAGTTGCACGGCAGCCAAAGGGATATATTCTCGTTGGCATCATAGTCCGTTCGCCTTCTTTCTAGGGTAATCGCAGATGGAGGATAGTCCGCTGGATCGGTTGGAACGCCTTTCACGCGCACATTTCCTGGCCTGTGCTCGACTTTTTCCACTTGCAACTCTCTCTCTGTACCGCCGAGAGACTTATCCGCCGTTGCGAGTTACGTACCATTCGACGCCGCACTCTATTTCGAAACTTGTCAGCGTGTTGTATAAATTTAATCCGGATTTCATTTTCATTGCAGTATTACTACAGCAAAGTTATATAGGACAGATGAAGAGGAGTTAATATTGTGATACTTAGAAGAAAAACTCGGTATTAATATAATTATATAATAGGATCTTTTCTTTATAGATGAATGACTTGTATCTAAAGATTAAATCTAAAAATGTTTTTCAAAGATTTTTCCTATTTTTTTTTATCACTGATTCTTTTTGCGATAAACGAACACTGATTGGAAGAATATCAATTTTAATTACGTTTACAAAAGTATAATTTCGAAGAAACTAATATATCACAAATTATATAAGAAATTTTTTTCTTTCAAAGATTTCATATTGATGAATAGATTAATTGCTGTTTCAAGTGCAAAGGTTTACGTGATTTTGCAGCAATTAGTTTTCGCTCATGATTAATCCCCAGGGAAAGAGAAAGAAAAGGAAAGAAACGAATGAAAGCACAATAATCAATACAGATCTACGTCGTTTTCCTGAAAACAGTAATTGCAGCTTACCGACCTTGACTGCTGCCGATCGAAGTCATTAGAACGCTCAGTACTGAAACATTAATTGGGTTAATCGCGATTGTTCGTTAGCTCGGTCAGTCACCCAAGTTCTGGCTGATATTAATTGGACTAATTACCTGTGTGCGTATACCGTGGATTAAGATGGATCGTTCCATGAGCTTTCCTCGTAGGGTACACAATGGATCATAAACAAGTAGATATAAAAACATTAATAACTAGATTTTTAAAACAAATGAGTGAAGAGGGTTATATTCGATGAGGATCTTAGTGCCTAATAATATTTTGGTGTAAATTTTTACAATTTCCAATTCAAGCAGACTAGAGATTTTTTAACCCAATGCTTATAATAGGGTTATCTGTATATTAGAATTTGAATTATTTGTTGTATATTTTTTATTTATTTCTGAATAAAATCCTAAATAAAAAAGTATTTTATAAGTTTTAATAAAAAAATACAAGAAAGTAAAATTATAATATATTATAGAATTATTATAATACAAAAGCTTTCGAAAGAGTTTTTAAATTATCCGAAAATTTCAAGTCTCCATAAGCGTTTTTAGATTCGGTTAGTTTTGTTTGTTGTGTGTGTTATCTACAAAACAAAATCCTATCATGTCAAATCCTATTGTGTCACAAAAGTTTCTTGAAAAAAAAAAAGAAAGACTATTCGCGAAATGCATAAATATAAATAACAACTTATTTGGCTCCTACTCAAAATGATGGAATGAAAGAAGACAACGCGGAGGATGAAGAAAATAAAGAGCGGAACAAAGTGAGCAAGAGTGTGGTAGAAATGGACCAGAAAGGAATATTGGCACGAGAGTACCGTCGACTATCAGTCCCACGTGAATCTTCACTTCCGCTCGTTTCCTGCAGCCTCATTTCCCCTGTGTAAATATTCACGTACTGGTTGCTATATACGTGCACGTACAGCCGTTCTCTTTTATTTTCGTTTTTCTATTTTTTGTGGAAATGTTCGAGCGTATCGAAAGTGTTTGTTGATTATTGAATTAAATTGTCGATCGCTATCGGTACTTCGTTAAAGAATTAATTTAATTTAATTTAGCATTTTGATTTGATAATGCTGCTGTATCATTAGCGCTACTCTATGTTAGAGAACTTTCTTTAGAAATAATTCTTTTATATGCAAAAGAAAGTACTGGATTAAATTTCCAGTAGAGAAAAAAAAACTTCTTTTTTATTTTGGATCATTAATATTAATCGGAAGTTTATTGAAATACTGATAATCACTGGTCGTGATCAATGATGGAAAGCTTAAGCTGGATCGACTGACAATGAGTGTTGAATTATTAATCAAATTTCGATTGAATCACGTTGTTGAGAACGACATGTGATACTCTGCAAAGTTGACCATTAGTATCACAGTCCACAAAAAGAGTATGCGACTACGTGACGCAATGTGTGGTTAGCCGCGAAGACCATCGATTCGCTCAATAGAAACAGAACAAGCTGCTTCCCGCGGATCGTTGAAAGTCGTACCACGAAAATGTGGGTCATTGACCTTTCTTCGCTAGAGTTCTTTGTCTCTCTTCTTCACTCCCACTGTTCCATTGACCGCAACTTGGCAGTAGACCAAAATTGTTTTTTTCCTACGAAACATTAACAGTTCATGTCTCGCGCGCGACTATTTTTTTCGTGAAGTTTTTTTCTTAATGGAAATTATCTCTAACATTGTTTCGAATTGCATTTGTTTGTCGAGAAATAGTGGATCATCGACATAGTAGATGGATTTGCAGTGTGTTGTCCTGCATTTAGATGATCATTGAAAACTGTCGTTCTGAGATAATAGTAGTAATTTAATATATGTGGAACTACCTGATAGTGTTTTGCTGTTTTGTACAAATTTCCAATAATACGCAATTCTTCGTGTTATTGCCCCGGTGGCAGAGCCAAAAAGATGTTATTTTTGTCTCGGAGATATAATGTTGACTGTAATCGTTACAGGTTATACTGTTATATTGTTATACTGAACATGAAATAGAGTATCGATTTACATCTGTTAGCAGAAAAAGAATATAACTTCGATCACGACTTACGTAATTATAATATATAATTTAAAAAATGATATACATAACGAAGCAAAGAATTTAATTACAATGTACGTAAGTAATAAGTAGTAATGTAATTAAATTGTACGTAAGTGCATTTATTGCAACTACGAGAAGAGTAATATCATGAAAAATTGGATCTCTTAAAATCTTTTTCATCTTTTTTCTTTCTATCATATTTTTCTATTTCTCTATTACTTTATTATATAGAAGAGATATTCTCTTTTCAAAATATTTTAATCACTTTATGAATCCATACGTTGAATCCGAATGATTAGAAATTCAATGAATGTTCTACTGTTCTAAACATTTATAAACAAATATGAAAAAAATATTTAACATCGTAAATATTCGACATTATATCAAATAAATGCAATGAGAAATATTTCATATCGTAAATGTTCCATGTTGTATCAATATATCAAAATAGATTATCATTTCTGGCAGCCACAATAACGGCAAAAAATTTATAATGAAATCAAATATCAAGATTATAATTAAATCAAATTATATCAATAAAAAATTTTTTTTTAAAATTAGCAAATTAATGGCTAATCTTATCAGAAGATATTATATATATATATAAGTTTTTATCTTATTCCGCTTGTAGAAAAGAGTATTATAAGTTGATTTAACATTTTCTCATACAATGATCAAAGATATATAATGTCGTAAGGAGAAAACTAATCTAATGTGTTAATGTGTAAACAAATAAAATCCATTCATTTTGCTTATGTTGAAGCAAATTCATGTACGATTTCTTTGATTTTTGGGGCTTGTTGAGCAACTCGTGTAATGAGAAAGCAGCAAGAAAATATTCTGACAGCGAGTAGAAAGACGATCCTTTCGCACAGTTCGTTGAATTTTAAAGCACTGGGAAGAGCGAATGGGAGCGAAACTTGAGAAAACTCAAGGAGATCGTTGGCGACAGGTAATTGCATTGCAAAATTGCGCGCGAAGGATCTTCTCTCGCGGCTCCTGCCCAAATCAGAATTCCCATTATTGTCTGTCTGTCCGTTTTCGGCTCAAGCACGAACTATATATATACAAAGACAAAAGTATTCTCCTCTTTTGCATCACGCGAGAAATTAAGCGAGAGTTTTGGAACAAAATGAATGGTTTCATTTTAGCGATATGACAGGCACGCATAAACCTTTTCTTTCATTAGTGTAGCGCGTGACTGTGCCGTAATCAAAATAGAGTAATTCTTTCGTGAAATAAGAATAGAGTGAGAAGTATTACTGATCTGTTTAAGTTACGAAAAATATATAATTTTTGTTTTTATCATCCTTTTTATAAGATATCTGTATATATAAAACCATAATCGAGGCAATATAAAAATAATTATTTAATGAACAAATAAAAACGAAATAAATTAAGCAGAAAAATCCGCCTTTTTTATTAATTCTTAATGTAAAAAAATTTATTTATAAATTTTTAAAAATAAATATTATAAAATGACCGAAAATTTAATTGCATACATAATACATATGATCTCAGCATTGAATTTTATTTTCATGAAAGTAATTTAGTTAGAATTTTTCAAAGACATATAATTTAGAAGACATACAATTATTAGTATTATATAAAGTATTATATAAGATGTATCAGATTTTATTTTTTTGTACCTGTGACAACTGTGTAATAGCAGATTCCTAAAATCATTTTGTAATGAAAATTCTAATAACCGATTCAAAATATTGAATCGGTTT
>Ga0157364_1004214_pt1 | contig 14295 bp, 7 predicted proteins | sample AttsexASBM2_FD_111476 | JGI IMG/M metagenome (GOLD analysis project Ga0157364, IMG submission 111476) | Fungus gardens microbial communities from leaf cutter ant in Ribeirão Preto, State of São Paulo, Brazil - Atta sexdens ASBM2 | ecosystem: Host-associated > Fungi > Mycelium > Unclassified ... | reverse complement strand
TTGTTGTGAGTTGAAAATCTTTGTCAGATGTCAGAACAAGGAAATGGCGTCAATGGCGCCGTCTGACGGCAACTACATTGACAGCTATGGCCATCTATTGGTAAATTCCGGTTTCATATTTACCTGGTATTGATTAGAAACGACCTATAGAAATGATTAAAAATAACTCAAATTAAGTATAATTTAACATTATGAATTTAATACTATATTTCGTGTAATAGTTTTATGAAATCTTTTATATGTAAGGAACTCATTTTGGGAAAATTCAAATCCAAAATGATTTGATGACACTATAAAAAATGGAGAATTGAAACAACTGTCGTGAAATAACTAACATTTGTATGCAAAGAATCTTTTATCGCCACTTACTGCTATTCTTTAGAAAGGATTTTCCGGCAATGTTTCCTCCAGGCGTTCATTCGTAACGAAAGTCGTAAATGAGAGGAAAAGAATACTCTAGGATAATGAAGGCTATAGGTAACAGAGAGTTTGCGCGTAATTGTTCGCAAGAGTATTTTTCTTTTCTTCGCGAATCGACCAGCGAAGGAGGTTCACCGAAGTTAATTCCTCATTATTTCGCTACCCCTGGCGACGATTAACGAGACGCCTCGTAAGACTAAAATTGCTACAGAAGGTTGGCGATTAGTTTCAGAATACTCTCTGAAAGATTTTCTACAGATTATTTTTCAAATTATGTAGTCTTGTGTGTCTTGTGCAAAAAATGTAGCCCCATTTTTTAAGTGATCACTTAAATGAAACCCTGTCTTGAATCCTGGCTTTGGAATCGTATAAATCTGATGGTTATATTTTATGTATACATATGATTATAATATACTATAATTATTAAACAATATTATAAATATTAAATTCCTACAAAATTTTAATTTTCACGAAGTAAATTATAAACTAGGTAAATTTTCTCTTTAACGTTTGCGGCGTGTCATTTTTGTTTCAACTACATTATTGTTAAGCACAATTACGCGCTTTTTTTTCGTGATGTTTGTCTGTTTGTGCGCGCAATTAAGTTTTCCGCGTTTATACTTTTCGTCTGTCCGTTCTAGAAATAGAACTTCGTAAATTTAAACCTCCAATTACATTCTCATTAATTAAACTCGAATACGTTATAAATTTTAGTTTACGGATACATATCCGACGAGGTGGGGAAAAAAATTTTTTTTAATTGCCTGAATATAACTTGTTACTGTAGCATTTACCGATTACATGCGCATTCTAACTCCGAGTATTCATTCGTTGATAGATGCAACATGAAATTGTAGCAACAATAGCGCTACGAGGCAGCCGGCGTTGTTATCAACGAAAAGACGCTTTCCAAAATAACAATGTTCAAAATGATGACTTTGTTGTTCACTCTGCGCTATTGTATCGAGTTATTACCAATTGGAACAATAGAATAACCTGAATTAATGAAAACATTTCTGGATATGAACAATTATTTTTTTGATCGCCATCTTGAATTTAGATATCTGTCGAATGTTTTCACTAAATCGTTTGGTTATTAATGTCCCACAAAAGAACAGCTGGATTTTTTTCGAATTATTTGTATTTCGCGCGGTGTAATCAAACACGCTGTAACTATTACTCTCGTTCATTTAAAAAACTTTTCGGAAGAGCAAAAATTATTGAAGTAAATGCCGGTTGTACGTTTTAGGTAAATACTATATAGATTACTTTGTGGGAATATAACCGCGTTTACATTCAATTTATAGATTGGTTGTTTTATATATTTTTTTTTATGTCCAACGCACGTAAAACGAAGTCGTTTCGCGAAGTTTGGCTCAAAAGATTCGATCGCGCGCAAGTTATTTTTTCCGTGTTGAACTCTTCCGAAATGAAATACTATGATGAAGTTTAATTGAAAATATTCGATTGCGTTTATATTGGCGCACAGTATAGCAATAGCGTACATAAAATGCTATTATGAATTTCATCTTGAAAAACACATTTACCTCTAGCGACAAGGGAATAATTTATTTGCTAATACATAATAATTATAGTATAGCATGATATTTTTACACGGTACAATGAACCAATTAATGGAAAATTACATATTATATTTGGTAGATGCTTCTCGCAGTAATGTGAATAAATTCGATTTACACGCATTTACACACAAGTAGTTATCATTTTTTGATATGCACATTATTATTATTATTATTATTATACAAAATTTATCAGTATTATTTGCATAAATCGAATTAGATAACAGCACATTTATTTGATAAAAAAGATCGTTTTATACATTTGAAAAAGGAAAGAAAAGGAGGAGATATGCTATTGTATATATCAAATAGAATATATATAGTTTTATATTCACATTAATTTAACGCGTGCATTGTTGTATATAATTTTAAACTTTATTGCGATTTGTTTGTGCTTTCAGGATGGTCCGCATGATCGGCGATGAATTCCTCACGGAGGAGCGGGACCGAAAATACTACGCCGATCACTACACATGCTGTCCACCACCTCTCTTCATCATCCTCATCACCCTCGTAGAGGTGAGTAGATCGAATTATCCTATCCTAACGAGCACGGCATGCGCCGAATAATGAGCATACATACTACTTTCTACGCTTTGATCTTCGCGTTCTCGGTCATGATTAATAAATTTTTAACGAAATCATTTATGCGCGTGAATACAAATGACAACTACGCTATTAATCCATGCTGTTGTTTTCTTTAATTTTTTACCTGCAATCTTTCATTAGTTTTAAGATAATTTGTTGCTGCCGCGTCTATTATAGTTGCTGAGTTTCGGATATTGAAATTATTATACAATATATACCAAGCTTAGAAATAACCTTCCGTTTAGTCTGTAAATTTTTACATTTTGTACTCATGTTTGCTGAGAGAAAGAAAGAGAGAGAAAGAGAAAGAGAGAGAGAGAGAAACTTTAATTAAAAAATACGTGAAAAGATTTACGCGGATCCTTACATTACTTTTGCAATTTTACAAATCTTCTTTCTTCGTTCGCATATTATTCGCTTTTAATTGCTTGGTGTGCATTAATAGCAAGGGTCTTTATTTCTGCAATGTTCCAACGCAGATTCTCATTTCTTATGTTACGTTTACGATATTATATCGTATTACGTAATCAAAGATTACAGTTTGTCCAGAGGGAGCGAAGTCTAATATTCTTTGTGAGTCTAAGAGTTAACTATACCAGTAAAAGAGTCACTCACGCTCGCTCGCTCTGCGTCGTCATTCTCCATTATTTTCTACATTTTCGCCGAGATGAACAAGTGAAATAATCGTCTCTCGTCTCTAACGAGCACGCCAGATATTATGCGTACACATTACCTTTTCTCTTTGATCCCCTGACTAATATCCGTCTTATCTGTTTTTTTTTTTCGTCGTCATGTATACTAATGATCATTCTTCCAACCCTTTTTTTCTCCCTTCTATATTTTCCCTTGCGACATGCGCGGCGTGAAGATCTTCAAGACAGCGATTTATACCACCGAGCGACCTCGTTAGGCGGCGATTTTAATCTCCGTAAAGTAATTCGATACTCGTAAACTATCCTTGTTAAAAGCCTGTTTCGATACGGTCGAACATCTTGCGCAATAATGCTAATTAAAATTACGTCGGGTTATTATGTCACGGCTTGGGCCGATGCCGTTATAAATATTGATTTAATAGAGATACGCGGCGGCGTCAAAGGACGGCCGATCACGCACACGCGTATATCGGGTTATTATAATAAAAGCGCGCGCATTTCACGTGCAGATCTCTCCTCTAAATTATTTTTGTTAGGTTCTGCAGATCATCAGGAATATAATGAATACACATATAATTACTCCGCTCTCTATATTATAACCTGCGCATGGTAAAATTTTAATGAAAACTGTATTATAGAAACGTTTATATTGAGCGTTTTGGAATCGCATGGAAAATGAAGTGATTATATTTTTAAATGAGTTCAGTATGCTTCGAAACATAGCGCTATTTTATTACGATGTGTTGAGCTTTGAATGTTTAGAATGTGCACCGATTTATCACTTGGTCTTCGATCTTTTCGTTATCGATGCGTGCGACAAAATATATCAAAAATTACGTAAATTGCAAGTACACGACAGTTGTTTTATGACTTGCGATGTCATTATATATCATCTGTCGCTTCATCTTTTTTTCTGCCTTGTCCGTCTCGGTGAAAAGAACAGGAAGACAACGTAATTGTCTTCTATAATGAGCGACTTGCAAAGCGCGCATGATAATGTTCTTTGAACCCCGAGAACGCTGTAACCGTGTTTAATAAATTTTTAATGATCACGGTTTGTGCATAATTTACGCGTAGAGGACAGCGCGTGACGTTGGTCGCAAACGCGCGGACAATGTTCTCGAAATTCAGATTTGAAGCTCACAATACCATTATTAATATCTCGGACCGGAATTACGCGCTCTTACTCACGTGTGTTCGTCGTCAGCAATGTGTTCGTCGTTACAATAATAAAATTAACTCGGCCGTAACTAATGTCGAGTTGGATGAGTGAAATGCAAGAGAAAAAAAAATACAATGAAAAAATTTTGTTCGTATTGCCTTGTACAATTTTCGCAGGATATGATTTAGAATAAAATTACACAAATTGTATAAGGTGAAGCGCGTAACAAATAGATTTTATTACTGGCCCAGCTAATTTTTTTATTTTATTTTATTTTATTTTATTTTATTTCATTAAATTAAAAAGATATTAATTTAGAAGTTATTATTCTTTAATCAAATTAAAGAGAAATTGGGCATCTTAACTAACGAAGACAAAGAGAAGTTAAATGTATTTATAATTAATTTACAAAAAATTGTGTTAATTATAAAGATATTTGACACGTTGAAAATTGCAAAATTGTAATGTATGATGAACGCGACTATTTGTGAATTAAAGTTACAATCTAATTAAATCGTATTTCGATCGGTTATACATGATCCATTTTTTTTTTAATCGCTCATTGTTTCTTAATACATCGATCACGCATGATTGAAACACAAGACGATCTGGTTTGATGTTCGATGAACACTTGCGGTCGATGTGCTCGTTAATTAAATTTCAAAGTACCATAGTGTAAACTGCAGTCTTGGAAGGACACATATGGCGGCCACTGGGATAAAATGCATCTCGGGATAAGTGTCTCCGCGACATACGACGTGAAAGAGTAAATTGGTATATCAGTAAGGATACTTAAAACCCTTTAAAAGGATACTTAATTACCACCGCTCAGTCGTCATATTTTATGATTTAATTAAATCGCAAGTATCGCGTTTCTTTTTAGCTCTGTTAAAAGGTTGCGCATTCGTAATTTCATCCGGATGGAGGCTAAAATTGGATTTTAACTCGCAGTAAGCGAAATGCAAATGAAGAAACAAAATAAAAAAGAAATCGTCGCGACATTACCGATGAGTAAATTGAGTTTGTTTAGATATGGCGATATTTATAATTTTTAAATACTATTACCTCTTTTTTTAGACGCTCTTTTCATTAATTTCTTTGAAGTCTTGCTTTTACGAGCTATTCTGTCATATTGCGCGAAGTCGGGGAAGAAAAATCATTCCTTTTGTTCGTTCAGTTCGCTATGAACTTTGTGATTCGCTAGTCAAAGCATTTTTCGTTAATTAAATTCCCTGGTGTTTCATGTCGTAAGTATTGATGTTGGTGATATATCCGAATTGCCGCGAACGAGTCTTTGAAAATTGCGATCAAGGAAAATTTGTAATTTTAGATCACTTAAGATAATTTATTTTTTCCGCTACAAAAATAATATTAAACTAAAATCTAATGATATTTAAGAATTCGCGACAGTATTAATAATGCCAAACATTTCGTCTTTGTCAAGTTAAATTAAAAACGTAATAAGTATTTGGATAATCACTATTAAAAACGTATACTTAATTGGATGTATAAATAATGAAAAATTTTCAAATTTTTCAAATTTATGATGCACATAACAACTTCATTTGAAATTCTTTTATTCTTATATTAAATTGTTAATTCAAATATAAAATGCAAATGACGTCGAATGTACAATGAATTCTATATATATATATGTATGCCGCAAATCACAGCTGTTATTGCGGTTTATTTGTTAAGGAATTTCGCGCTAATTAAATCTGCAAGTATCGTAAGTGCAGCGTGGAAAGCGATCCCGGAAGCGTCGAACCGCGCGCTGCTACCGGACGGTTGCTGTATATCGGGATAAAGCGTTCCGCTTCGCTATCTCGTCCGCGGCGACGAATATACAGAGGGAGGGAGTCGAGGAGTTGTAATTTTAAACGGCTCACGGTTAATACCCATTAGCGACTGGGTTAATACATGATTCACGCGCGCCAGAGATTGTCACATTCGGCTCGATTCTAATTATAATTTATCGTCCGTACGCGATCCCCCACCTGACTTCCGCCTCGCATGTACCCGTAAAAGCTCATATCACTCGCGACGGTGCGCATGGGCACATATTGGACAACGATATAAATGTACGTTAATTTTTGTGAAACATAATTCGAGATTATATGTATATTAATTTCATTTTACGGTTTAGAGATATTACATTATTGCGTCCATTAATATTTCACTGAGAATAATTACTTGGTTCAAGTATTTTTCAAAAGTTTATATATTCGCAAATCTAAGTCATCTCATAAGTTCATCACAAGCATCAAATTTATTCAAAAGATTATTAAATTAAAACATAATTCAATTTGTTTATTATATAAAGTCACTTCTTCGATCAATTTCATAATGTTTAAAAGAAAATGAGTTCTTATTTTGAGTACATAATAATGAGTTTCTTCTAAAATTTATAAATATATTTTAAGATCATTATCAAGAAAATATTCTTTGTTGAAGTTAATCATGTTGCTTAAAACGAAGAAAGTAAATTAAATCACTTTTTTTATCAATAGAATGATATTTTTCTGTGTGTAATTGAAAATGGACTAAATTCTAATCATATCAGAATATATTATAGTTATTTTAATTAGGATTATTACAGATTTAACCAGAAAATTCTAATTTGTCTTTTTTCAATCAGAATTTCAATTAATGCAACCAGACTCAGTGTTCGCGTATTTCTTTCGTTAGATGCTTTCTATGCTTTCTCGCTTTATTGCGTGAATGACACAGATTTACTTTGCTATTTGTACGCTTATTTGTACGGTTTCTCCTTTAATTCATTGTGAACGGGATCTGGTTCTACTTGAATCGAGTTTGAAAAAGACTAATTCTGTGACGCGCTAATAAAATCTTTGCGCAATATAAAGCTTGTATTTTATTTCTTTTGCTAATTCTTGCTAAAATTACTATAATTTTCTGATTTCCCAACGGTTACTGTAACGGAAACTGGTTGGTAATGCGCATACGTGTAATTTATCTACGCGGTATGCGTGTGTGTATGCATGCGTTCGTAATACATTCCGGCTTGCGGAATTACAAGAGACGATTTAAATACGCGTTACAAACTAGCCAAACGATTACTTGATACACGTAATTTCCGCGGTATGACCATGTATCGTTTTTCACGTTGCAATGTCATCGAAATATATAAGATTGGCTATTAGTTTTCCTCAGCCGGTTCCTCACTTAATGATGACTTGCGATTTTGAAAATATAAAACTGAATAGTATGAAAGAAAAAAAGATTATAAATCAAAGAACATTTTTCGCAGAAAAATTTTATTTTTATGAACTCCGGAATTTAACCATTATAATTAATTATAATTATTATAATTAACCATCATTATCGTGTAGTCGAATTAAAAGTAAAGTAGTTTGATAGATTAGATTTGGATGGAAATAATTAACAGCTATAGTGAATAAGAAATGTATCTTTTAATTTAATTAAGTAATAAGTTTAATTAACATACATAAGTTTAATTAACAATTTGAAATCAAATTAGTGATTTAAATTGTTAATTATTATATTATTTAAGTAATAATTACTGAAAACATGAAATTGAAGAATAACAGTAATGAAATAATGTTGCATTCTAAAAAATTCTAATAATAACGCGACTTATAAAATAAGTTATTGCATTTATATAGTTACATTGCTACATGCGAATTATTTTTTATTTTGCGCTGTTATTATTGCAAAATGCCGTTTTTTTTTTGCTAATTGAAATCCTGTTTTCAAGAAAAACTTAAAGTTCAAATCAATAATAGACAGCTGTTTTACTAATTAATGCTGGTCATACCATTCTCTTCATTATTAGATATCATTTTTGTATTCCGTGGTAAATTCTTCCTCTTTTATCATTCGTTTCGCGCCTATTGTTTGCTTTTGTAGCTCTTTGCAAAACCAATTAATGACTTGTTCACGTTTTCATCACATCGTCTATTGTACTCAACAATGCTTTTATTATTTATTTACATGCGCCTTTAAAAATCGAAAAAAATACGAAAATGCAACCTGTTCACAAAGGAAAAAAAATTTAGATAACGGAAATTTAACAAATATTGAAGTTTGTTGAATTATTTAACAAAAAAATATAATATTGTATATTATATGTATATTGCAATGTATATTGCATTTGAAGATATTTTTTACATAGAAAGATTTTTTTTACAGAAAGATTTTTTTTATAGAAAGATATTTTCGATGCAATATTTAAAAGTCGTATTTTTGTAGGCTTCAATAGGCAATAGTAGATTCAGCTTTAATTTATTGTGCTGCAAATTAGAATCAAATTGTACCTTGATTTGATTTGTTCCTGAGAACGCGCTATGACTCACACATAGAACACGCACATAGAATATATTGCAGTAGAATATATTGTTTACGCGATAACTACCATTGTTCGTTTCTACTCTGCTCGCTTACCACCATATTTCGCGGCAATGAGCACTGCACGAACTTTTATCTCGCTGTCGGTGATGTATGATCCTGGCGTCGCGACGTTCGCGTCGTCTCGTGTAGATCCAAGGTGGTCTATAGCTTCAGTTGATGTCTCTTTCCTTACACGGAGTCTTCTTACAATGAGTTTCTCCTTTCTGAAACTTCCTCAGTTGCCTTTCAGGATCTTTATGGCGCCTCTCGCAGATACAGCTTCGACCAGGTTGGGATAAAATTTATGTATGACATTTCATTTTTATATACTTTACTGTTATACTATTTTTTCATTTCTTAAATTATATTTCTAAATTTGACAATATAAAGCGTCTTATAAAATCGTAATATGGTTACACAACAAATCAGAAATAAAGATACTAAACGGTCAAGTTGGATCTAATGCTGAAATAATTCTGTGTGAATTTATTTACTCATATTCAATCCCTCAAACTGCGCACCGAATTAATTTTCAATCTTGAAATGCAATTTTAACGGAACTAGAGTAGTATTGTAATCACAAATTAAATTGACAAGGAATTTAATTATATTGATGCTTATAGGCACCTTAGATTGATCTTAATATTCTGATGCTGATAAGTGTTCTAAAATCTGTAAATAATTTTTATTGCGAAAAATATATATTTCTAAATTATAGGTATTTCTAAATTATCTAGTTCTCTCCTTTAATTCTCTCACGTAATACCTGTTTGGTATGTATTTGCCTGAGGAATTTGCGCTGGCAGACATTCCCCTTTCAACCCTGTGTTTTGCATATCCTCGGCGATGACCCTGCGCACCTTGGTGGTCGGGTCTTCTGAATGCACATCCACGTCGGCAGACGAGGTGAGAGGATGAAGGCGCATGTACAAGACATTTATGTATTTAGGATGAACATACGTATATTGTGGAGAAGGTCGATTCTAAGAGAGAAGAACTTCAGTTTTGTCTTATCTTCTTCTACCTCCTTCTGGCGAGGGATGGACACCCACCGCCTCGCTCCTATCCATCCAACATTTGAGAGTTTCCGCGAATAAATGTGTATTTGTTTTGTCACGAGTACCGTGTAGTAAAGGAAAGTTGTTCCTTGGGTTCCGTGTGAATTTCCGTCCGCTTTTCTTCTTTACGCGACTCGCGCGTTTATTTCCTCAATTGCACGACTGTTACCTACCTATGTACGGAATGTCTCTTATAGCGAGATATACCTTGGGGATGGATTCAAAACTTTGTAACAGCGAAGAGGTCCATACAAAGATGCGTCCACATTCTCATTTTTCTCCGGATTAGTTTTTTTATACTGAAAAATTTGATATAAGAACAGTTGTTGATCTAATTATCCCCTCACCTTTAACCGCAGCAGCATTCTAAATGACTACCTTGTCTTGAATGTATACAGCTGGACACGCCCAATCGCAGATTGCCCAACTCGTTCACAAATTCCAGACATTCCTCAGATTCATTGACTATCTTTTGTATGAATATTTAAGGATGCAGATCTGTGAATGTTTCATTAAAATATAAAAATATTTTGTTATATCGTAATATGCTCAATTTTTTATTTTTCTTTATTTTTTTTAGATCGGATTTAAATTTATTTTCAGAGTTTTATGTTATTTGTGATAATTGTGTAGGAATTATAGATTAAAAAATTTTTAGTATCAAAAGATGATGAATTATTTTTATATTAATATCGACTGTTATGTATTCAGCGTTATAACAAGTGTAATATTGATTATTTATATATATATATCGAAATCTTGTGCTAAATCTTCATTCGTCTATCTCTCGTAGGACCGATTTAGCGCGCGCACGTTTTCTCGCGAACGCGAGGAATTATGGACGCGCATACCTATCCGAGTAGAGAGAGAAAACGAGTAGAAAAACGAAACGGAAGGACTCGACTACCTCTCCTCTTTCGGAGCAGCTCGGAACAGCAGGGGAACCGGTAATCTTTCGTGCGGAACCGGCCTTTATTTCTAGCTGTCGCATATTTTCGCCTGCGACGCGTTCAAGCAAAGGGGCGTCGACGAGTCTCTGCCTTCTCTTCGCTTCGAGAATCGATAATCTCGATCCTCGTTCTATGTCGTAGCAGCACCTTTTCTTTTCTTCCCCGGTTCCTCCGCTGCCGTGATGTCGCGCGGATGCACGGTTATCTAAATAACCATGAGGCTTTATCGACCGATACATTTTCTCTTTTTCTTGTCCTCTCTCTCGCTCTTGCTCTTTTTCTCTTCCTTTTTATCTCGCAACGACGAGTTGTACTTTACACCACTATGAAATGCCTCTTCACACTCCTCGCACGTGTGATGTCGTCGATTCTCGTGGTCTGTACTGATAAAAGCCACACCGCGCGTTAAGCCGCATCGATTTTTATGGGCATTACGCGCATTAGCTTGTCGATCTCGCGACAGGTTGCCCATCGAAACTCGAATGTGCGATATCAAACGGGAATGATATTGAGTAGATATAGCATTTAGTTCGAAATGGCCCGGAGATCGGTCTGTCAGTCACGAAAGCGAAATCAAGTTTCATGACAGAAAGAAACTGGTACGCTGTGATAAAACTTGTCTAACATTAAGTGAGATTGATCATGACAATAGATTTTATTTCTCTGATATAAAGATTTGTCCTCTTTTTTTTTTGTTTAATAATTATTTCATGAATTGTTGCATAAGTATTAACTATAAGTAATATTAATTATTATGAGTGTAAGATTTCAGGGGAGGACAAAAAATTATCTTTATACAAAACGTATTAAAATACTTATATTAAAGCCAATCTTCGAGAAATTTTAGCGAACTTTTATACGAATAACGCATTGGCCAATGAGTGTTTAATTTTATATTGTAAAAATGAGTTTCATAATTTAATCACTGAAAAAAATATACTATAAATTTTAATAAATATTTATTTAAATAGTATTCAACTAAACTCTGCTCTTATACTAAATAAATATTTACACAATAAAAAGATGTGCTAATTAATAATTTTTGTATCAAACAAATATATGTTTATATTTATTAAATATTTAGTTGGCATTATTCAAACAAATAATTTATTAAAATTTAGTATATTTATTTTTAATGATTGTTTCATTTTGTCAAAATTTATTAGGAGGGAACGATTGTCCTCTTGTATATTGTGTTAATTTAATGATTCTTTTTTCTAACAGGAGTGAAAGGAGAGGAAATTAATTGAATATTAGCTAATAATTTGTGATAGCTTAATATTTTTAACAAGTCGTAAGTGAAAGCTTTATCGGGATTCTTTAATGATCGTGTCTTTCAGCGTTAACTGATGTAAAACTGTAAAGTTCATGAAATCGATAGAATATAGTGTCTTGATAGACACGCCGCGTAACCTGGAAAATCGACAGATATAGAGTGCACCGGAACATAACCGGAAGCTGGGCGACCTTGAGATAAGGATGCCGGATATTACGAAGACGTCGAAGTAATGGGTCCGCTCCTCTTCTTCCGTTCAACGGGAGGGAAACTCTGCAGTAAACTCCTTGCCATCGCATTTTGCTGCCGTTGCCGCCTATCTCTGCCTTAACAGCAAACACCTACTATGCCGTCCTTCCGCCCTTTTCCGTGCCTAACTACTCGCCGGCTAAATTAACGTCGTTATGTTGAAATGATATTTTGAGAGAGAACAACGATGCTCGACAATCGAGCTCCTGCAAAGTGCGGACGTACAAATATTACGCAATTATTTATAACATCGGGAAAACACCGTTGTCGCATCGACGACGTTCAGGAAAATCGGCATTCGTGCTGAAAGGTGAAATATTTGCTGAAACGTTCAACGAAAATGTTCGTGAAATGTGATGGCGCGAAATAGTATGGTGAATAAGCGAAGGAAGCGTAATTTGCGTTGTTCCAAATCGAGAGATTCGCGACTCGTCAACAATTGGGATACCGCAGGAAGAATAAAGAAAAGACAGATATATGAAAGATTTTAACGGGAGAGAAATATGTTCTGCGACCAACTCAGTAATAATTTAATAATGAATTGCTGTAGAATAAATTGATTCAATTATACAAGAATAGAAACTTGGTTGGGATGTTTGAATTCGGATCGTGGTCTTCTTTAGCTTGGAAATTTTATTCTTTAAATGTATTACTCAAATAATAACGCAATTTATTATGTATAATATTATTAATCGAATATTCAATTTATTCTATACTGAAAAAAAATTTAATAATAGCCAACAACTGCTGAATGAAATAATGTTAATCAAATGTTCGGTTAATGTCATGAAAAATAATTTTACTTTTGTAAATATTTAATAAGTATTACCAAACATAATAATAATATAACTAGCGTTTGATAACAATAACTAAATTTTAAAAAATAAAATTTTTTATTATATTAACTCAATACTTGAATGAAAATATTTACTATTAATTAATAATAATAATTGTACTTTTTAAATCTTTACAATAGAATAGTGTTTGATTCGTCCTTTGATTTCGACTTTGACGATTCTCGGCACGTGTTATTCGAAAGATGAAGAAAATCTAAACTCGAGATATTCAGGCATTATTTGAAACAGCCAGGCGATACATGGCGGATATGAGAAGAGACGAAATTCGAGACTGTCTGCAGTGTAGCTGAATCTCCTGGACGTTCTCGGAAATCCTGGCACAATCCCTCGTGAACACGTATATTCCATCGGTCCCTCCACAACCGATTCGATTGGTTCGGTTGAGCTCGCTTATACGTTAACTATCACTAACAATGTGAGCAGAAATTGATTAATACGATCCTACCTCTCTAATCTTCTCTGTCGGATTCTGGTGGATCTCCGTGTCACAAGATTATATAAATTTTATGACACGAAATGCGTGCTAAAATGGAATTTTGTTCTTTTCGAAAATCTATCTTTCCGATGGTAACTGGCGAGATATTTTCCGTAATAACAGTTCAATTCTTATTTAAGCTAATATTTATTTATCCGTATATCAATTTCTCTATTATCACTCACGATCATTGTGTCGTTTAATATAGTGAAATCCCTTCGCAAATGATAAATTCGTACATTGTAATAGTTGCTTCATACATGCCGATGATTTTGCTTTCGTTGGCATTTAATATATGTGATTGTGATATATTAGACTATTAATTTATTATAATACTATTAATTTATTATAATACTACAGAGAGAGAGAGAGAGAGAGAGAGAGAGAATGTATAAATTGCTCTGAGTACAGATTAATTTGCGTACACAGATTTCAAAAAAAAGTTATGTATTTAATTCTCAATTGCAACTGCATTATATATCAGCTGATAACAGAGTATGCTGAAGTTTGCACAAAGTAGTTCAAAAAATTATGTTTTATATATATATATATATATATATATATATATATATATATATATACTGTTGAGAATATGAATTTGAAAAAAATGACATAGGAGAAGGATAATCCCACTAAGGATAATCTTTTTTTATTCT
>Ga0157364_1004213_pt1 | contig 14295 bp, 8 predicted proteins | sample AttsexASBM2_FD_111476 | JGI IMG/M metagenome (GOLD analysis project Ga0157364, IMG submission 111476) | Fungus gardens microbial communities from leaf cutter ant in Ribeirão Preto, State of São Paulo, Brazil - Atta sexdens ASBM2 | ecosystem: Host-associated > Fungi > Mycelium > Unclassified ... | reverse complement strand
GGCGCAAATGGAACTTACGATGCCTACTTTCCTACACAACAACGAACGTTTCCTTTGAACCGGCGGGAATCACACGATTGGCCTTTCGCAAAAGAAGCTCAAGCCCGGAGCTCCGCTCCACTCGCTATCTCAGCTAAATCCACTACCAGGTGATGGATAAACACTAAACAATCGTCATCTGCGAGATTTTTGCCACTTGTGCTCTTACGATGGCCGAATTTAATTGCGTGCATAGCTTTTTGAGTAGAAGTAGAGCAAGTTTGAACTTCAATCGAGGTTTTTTGGTCCGATATATTCCTCCGAATGCTCTCTTCCTATACATCTTTTCCTTGATTTCACTAATTTGATTAGGAACAAACTCTGAACCTCGTGTAGGATCACGGCTCAAAACCCACTGGCAACGCCAACAAGCGTTTCTCCAACGAAATTAAACCAGTTCATCTCGACGCTTAGTTGGCCAGAAAGACCCAATGAAGGCAATGCCTAATACTAATCGCTCCATGCAACGCTCAACGTAGGTGCGAATCGGGTTGCCTCCACTTCGTTATCCTGTTGAATCCTAGCTGAGCGAGATTTTCGCTAGTCGAGCGCCATGAATCCCTGCCACTTTTGAGCACACGTCGTCGATGATGGGCTGGTAGGCCATACGACCTTTCGGTTTTAGTTTACAGAGAGATGAACTTAGAGGTACTCATTCAACCTATTAATGATTTCCCTCTGATGTGATCCTGAACACCGCTCGGACTCCAACGCCATGGGATTTTCCAGAGACTTTCTTATCACAGCCAACTCTTCTCGTGATGTTATGAGAACTGGATTTCTATAATGAGGGGCAACCCCGTGGAAGTAAATTAATAAGCTGCACTTTGTGACTTTGTATAGGCATAGATACACACCCAAACTGAGCACTCGTGATGATATATCTACACCTATCCAATGCATTCAGTTCGAGTTGCAATCACTTCCATCTACGAAAGGCACGTGATATTAAAACCGGATTGCGGCATGCCTACTTCTTCTCCGAACGAACGAAGTTAATCATAACTACTTCTCCTGCAAGGACCCTGAAATCTAAGCCAAACCTCTACTTTGCCTAGGTACCCTGAAACACTTTATCAAAAAGGTCAAAGTGGAACCTGTGTATGATCTCCTTCTTTCCATATCTTAGGAACCCTGGATCTTGGCCGGTTTTAGTTGATACCCACGATTAGTTCTTCGCGAAGTGCTCGTGAGATACCAGAAGCTCCTGTGGCTCAATTCCCTCCCAAGTGAAGATAATGACATTCCAGAAAATTTCCAGTCAAAGAGATATGTTGATTAGTTTTGGATGAGATTATGAGATGATCCGAATCAGGGAGCAGTTGTTTTTCACTAAAAAAATATCCTGATAAATTCTGAGACCCGAGTTTTTCAGGCAAGCGTGGAGACAGAACCTGTGCAAATGAGTTCTTGTTTTGGGTATACATAGTACCCCGTTGAGATCGATATACCATTTCCTAGAGTAAAAAAAAACCAATATATAGAATCTCGACTCACTTTCTCGTCTTGACATTTATAACCACCTTTCTCACCAGCGCGCTGACATACTACGTTCTGCGTAACAACGATTTTACGTTTTACTTGGACCCTTTCAGATTCTTGATCCGATTCAAACGTACGGCCTGTTAACAAACTTGTAGTAAACGGAAGTTCGGGATTTCAAACGACTTCGCTCTGATATCCAACCGAAGTCAATGGGGGGAAGAGAAGTAAACGTCAGAAGGAGAACTTCATTTGATGATGTAGTTGGCATGGAAGAACGGCCGCTAATCATTATAAGAACTTGCGTCCCTTGACGGATTGGAAAGGTGGAGTTACGAGCTCGTGAAAGTCAATACCGACGTTCGATAGCGTATGGAACAATTGCAATTTTGTTTAACAGTTGGTAGGTTTCCACGGAACATATTTGACGCAGCAAAATAAATTGAGGGCAGGGGAAAAGAGGGGAAGACAGAAAGACTGTTAAAATGTAACTACATTCCCATTTTTATATGTAAACATCCAAATGCTCCGGCAAATGGAGTTTCCAAGACAACTCGATGTCATTCCATAACAAGGATGTCACTCCGCGACAATATTGTGCTCAAAATTTGACCCTCCATGAGAGATCAAGTATGTAGGCTGGAGAGTCAGTTCTACTGTTTACTGATTAGATAACTGTCCCTGTATCGAAGTTGAATAGTTTCCCACCAATAAGAAGAATGGCAAGCTGCTTGAGATTAGGCCTGGAAACAACCTAATCACAAAACAAGAACTGGTATTACATCCTTCTTTTGAAACTCTGTATATTTCGAAGTGGAACAGCCCAATTAGTATGAGACAACTGGAATGACCGGTGTCTGTTAATGTCATAAAAAGAGGGTGCACAATATGCTTTTTGTCAGAAACTGAATTTAATATAATCTATCTGTTCAACATTATCAGCGGATGGCTTCGGTGAGATGATATTCGTCTACAATATCCTAACCTCAACGGAAATCAAACCTCAATTCGATTCTACAGAAATAAACATAGCACTGTTATAAGGAAACATGCGTCCAACAACTAGACTGATATCATGAATCGCGTTGCCTTCACATTCTGCGTACACGAGGACAAAGCATGTCGTTGAAAGCATGGAGACAATTTTAGAAGAGTAGGCAACGATTATATTTGCCTGATGATTACCAGTGGCCCGGACCGACTTAGCGGGCACTGTCATGACATAAAGTTGTACCCACTCGTGGATGTGGAGAAAGTAAACTCAAGAGAATTTAAGAATGAGGTACATTAAACTATGTATGACTATCGGGTCCAGATGGAGCACTTGGATGAATTCCCTCTCACCTTGAGCGATCAAACACTTTTTATAGTTCAGCGCTTTGAAAAACTTATTTCTCAGATTCGGTCAGGAATTCGGCTCCCTACTTTTCAAGGAGTGAGCATATCCGCGATCATGAATAACCTTTGGATACTGTTTGTCCGGAGCGCACCCGTCTAGCTGCTGTAAGCAGATTTTTTTAGAATCACTTATATATACGGAGGACCTTCGGCACCTCGGAGTACGATCAATCACGGAGAAGACCACACATTCTATCAACCCAGTCCAATCCAGTGCCTGTAGAACGACCAGTGATCATGGGGCAGTGCTATTATTAGAAAAGCAGTTCAATCGATACACGTTTCTGCCTGCAGGCACCGGAGTCGCTCAGAAATACCTAGTGATAGAACTGATCAGGTGATAGTGCTGTACTTGAATCTGCTCAACTCCACTAATTAATGAAATCTAGGACGGTGAGCTCGTTTCAAGTAACGAACCGATAAAACTAGGGAAAAAACCGGATCGTATCATGAATTATTTGTTCGATGCTGGAAGAAGTTGTATTGGTCATAAGCTTAGAAATCACTAACTCACCCTCCAGGTGCCAGACACTTGATATATCTCAATATTGAAGTGACCTATGTTAAGACATCAGCGTGAGAATGCTGCAAGAGACAATAACGGCAGATATATCAGTGCGACAGTTTCGTAGCCAGCAGATCCTATATTTTTACTTACTGTATATTGAGGTCCTTTTATACATGTTCTGCAGCCAGCATCATTCAGAAATACGCTACTTCAACAGTGTACTTCTTTCTCTACACTGAGAATTCCTTGAAAGTGACTTGGCCATCATCTTACGGTGTAGCATTCCCCGTCCTTGTTCCATACATCTGGTGCATGGCCAACTAAAAACTGGAGATGCCTTGGAAGTATATACACTACTTTGTGAAACGACAACTTAGTTTTATGAAGGCCAATTTAATTGTACACGTGGGTCAACATTGTATGGTTGGCCCTGTGATTTCATGTATCAGTCAAACTCAGAGACATTGGAATGACTCTTCTTGTGACTTTGAATTCGAGCTATGAGCTAAAAGTAATTCCCTCGATCTATATGCAAACCTAATAAAATACTTACCTGTACTATTTGACCCGTCGGAATGTCGAGTGCTGGACTAGGATTATTTTTGGTCTCATATCTCGTTAAGATAAATAGTAACAGTACATTTGAAACGAGTTTTCGGCCCCCCCTATCTTAGCTCAACATGACTAGCATGCTAGTCCAATGTACTACAGATCTAGACAGTCTACCCTTATTTGTTCTCGATCCCAAGATTTGATTGAAGACCTATCATTCAGCTATGCTCGGTTCAAATTCTGGGCAAACCAGAAGTTACAATAAATCTACAGCTGCTTTTGCGTGGCTGATGAATAAATTGGCTCAATAATTGTGAAGGAAAAACCTTGTCCCAGCCAATACAAAATTTTCAAAATTCTTAGGGGCACTAGACTGGATCAGTTGTAATCCTTCCAACCATGTCCAAAGATGATGATGTTGGAATTTGGATTTCATGCGAGCCTGTGCGATGCATATGATTTCTTATTGTTTCACGTTTTATTGTTTTGTGTAGAATGAATAGTCTAAATAATGAGTACGTTGTGCGTTTACCAACGAGTTTCCCTCGATATTTTGTTGCTCGTTCTCAACTCAACAGATGAAGCACTCAATATAGATTGCAACAACCTAGTCATTCTAGGGAATAAATGACCATTATCATGGATTGGATCGAGTCCAACTGACATGTTATCCAGCGATATAGCTGGAATAGAAAACAGTTGCTCGTGGAGTTGTTAAATTAGGGTCCAAGTCTGAAACAGTATGCAAGGGTCTGATAAAAAGTCAACTAATCCGGATTTACAACTTGAAAAGTGTTCGATAAAGTATCAATTGATGAGTTGCTCTCTATCTATACAACTTGGAGAGCCTTGGAGAGGTACAGCTGGCTTTTCAGATTGAACTCCAAATTGTGGCGGATAGGAGGTCCGATCACTCGTTGAATTATCTTAGAGGTATTGTATTCAATCAGAAAGCTGTAAATACCTGTCATACTATCTGTTCGAACCACCTTCAATTAGGCTACAATCTTATGATATTTCCAAAGAAAGTTGGAGTCATTCATCGGAACCAGAATATTTCGATCAGTTCTGGAATAGAACTGAGACAATTGACTGAGCTCAACTGATTTCTATGGTTCCATCTTTGTCACACTTGATGGAGCACACAAGCATTTTTGCAGTTTATTACTACCGTTTTTTGGGCATCTATATCCTGATTTTGTCTCCTTAACCACTTCCACTCATCTATATTCTCATTCACTCATATCTAGAATGTAAGCTAACTTATCCTAGGATCAACCTTCATATCTCTATCCTAAGTATGTCTTCTTTTTAGTCTATCTGATTATTTTGTCTTTATGTCTCAGTCCTAGGTAACTCAAGTATATACTAACATCTGTTGTGATAATTTTAGATAACAACTTCGGATCTTCACCATCGGACACATGTATACCTTATTACTCATTGTCAGTCTACTAGCTACATAGCCCTCTGGAACTCTACAGCATCCAATGTACCAACTGTAGACTATAAAAACTCAGACTACAACCTCTATAATAACACATTAACCTTGCATTACAATAACATCTACTGCTGCAACTCTGTGAATACTGCTATATTGAGGGCTGGACACAAATCAAGACAGATTGTTATGAATATGAAGTAGGACTACAAACACTATGAATCCTGGAGTGATATCATTAATAGCGAAAGAAGTGCAGGTTATGTCCTCAGATACTGGAAAAGGGGTTGGACTAAGAGCCAATAGAATGACTTGACTTGACTAATGTTTAGGTTTACAGGTAGGTACTTTATATATGAAGATCAATATACTAGTATCTACCCTGTGGAGGAGCAATTTGGAGCCTATGCATTGCTAAAGGAATAAGAGTGATAAGCAGAGCTAAGAGCAGTGAGTGTTAGGGCACAGTCACTCAGAGGCGGCTAACCCTAATGCTAGGTAAGAGTCCCAGAAGCAAAGGTGATATTCGAGTGAAGCTATATCTAACTACACAAGCGGTCTTATATACTAAAACCGATGGTCTGTGCGCTGCAGTCACATGAGCACTAACTATTAATATCACTGTCCTAATTATAGATCATCAGGCACATCAAGGCAGACTTAAGAGAGAAGATAAGGAGAGTGTGGGAGAGCATCTCACGAGTTAGGTTAGCCCTTTAGGTTAGAGCTTACTCACGATCTAGGCTGTTCCCTAGGGTATCCCCTTACAGTAAGCAGAATGATGACAAGATGAATAACTTAGATGATGTCATACTTTGTCAATCATGTTAGATCTCATGTAGGTCCTCTTTGTTACTAACTTATAACAAGGACTATAACTGATAAATTAGAACACTTGTAGAGTACTATAATTACAGTCTGAAAAGAGAAGAAAATACCAAATTCTCTCTTTCTGAGTTCTTTTCCTATTTACTGAAATGTTAATTAAGAGTTTGAGGCTACTTGTAAAACTAATAGTATTACATGATATGATAATTAATAAAAACTCTAACAAAATCTTCTTGACATTCCTTTTACCATCACTATCCTCTGGCACTTCCTTGCACTCTTACCACCAACATTGTTAGTAGTGCCTGAGTATAGTATAGTGAAACCTTTCTGCTAGAATTCATATCCCCCTGTAAACATAAGCCTTGAACAAACCACCACTAGACCTGAAGACACAGCTCTTAACATACAGTGTGGACGACCTCGGTCCCGTATCAGCGCTAGAGAATCTTGTCACATCTCCTCTTTCTCCATGAATGATTCCTCCTCTCTCTTAGAAATAGACTATGCTAAGCACATCACCACTCAAAACAATATGGAAGTTGAGGTCAACAGCATTTTCCTTTCCTCAAACCAAGGTACACTGTCTTACGACTTCTCTCTTCCCCCCTCACAACATGCATGTGTCTCCAATGAGGTAGTGTCTAATTCTGGGTCTATGAATGAAACAGATATCTCCTCAAAACCCTCCCTCCCTCCCCTCGGTCATTCCATATAGTGCCAATGTCCTAGCTGATTCAAACCTTTGGGACAGAGGCTTTGTAGCAACTTCTCTCTTTGGTACAAATAAGTTTCTTTAGAGTGATGTATGCAATATGGCGTGTGTAAGACTTTAGCCAAGACAACTTAAATCTACTCCAAGTCTAAGTTGACAAGGAGAACTTGATAGAGTTTCCATTTCATTCTCTACACTACTTATACATTTTACTTTGGTAGCTATGCAACATCCTCCCATTGTCAGTAGCTAAAGTCCGATGACCGGAATTAAGCCAACTGTCTCTTTGTTCAGCATTTGACAAAGAGAACTTAATAGAGTCCCCGTTAGATTTTGCTACACTATATATACAATTACTATCGTGGCTATGCACCTTGTCTCCCACAGTCCTCATGCCTGTCAGCTGACTTCTCTGTCACATGCTGTGACCATGACTTGTGACCATGTGTGACATGACCATTCTGTGACTTTGGTCACACCTTTGTGACTCTGTGATTGTCACATGATATTTCCCACGCTCTACCTTAGTAATAATCTAAAAGAAAAGAAAAGAAAAAGAAAAGAAATATAGATATTGACTTAACCATTTTGTCAAGTCATGACAGTATGTTCACTCCAATGCATGGTCTCTTTCCTCAAATAAAGAAGCCTTGAAGGTTGCAATGGCAACAATATCCCTCAGTTAGAGCTCTTTGGTGAATCGGCTTGGTCCTTTATCTTAGCTGTCTTTGAATCAGGCTGGGACCAATTATATTTATCTGGTAAAACTTTGGTCTGGGACAATGCTATATCACATTTCACCAAGAATATACCCATAAAAGTTCCTTCTCTCCTTTCTTCTCAACTCTCTAATGATCAGATGAAAAAAGCTAAAAAACACTAGAAAGTGCAAACTTCTGGGGTGAAAAATGCAAAGGCCCCTTTCTTATCCTATGCTCAGGTTACTACTTTGGCAGAAAACTTATTAAAAATCAAGAAAGCATTTCCCATACTACCTGACAAGAAAATCATTGAGATTCACAACTCTATGCTCTCTAAACCAGCCAAGGGGGGAAAAAAGAGAATTCAAGTAACTACCAAAGGCCCCTTAAGAAAGCAAGCTATTGTTCTTATGCCTGACAAACTCACTGAGAACATTATAAGAGATACCAGTTCTTATGTGTTCTACATCAATAATCTTTTAAAAAACATTAAGTCAGCAACATGGGCTGAGTTTATCCATCCTTGTACCAGAGGCATCTCTGTCAACACCAACAATGTCCCAGCCTTGAGTGACCTTACTACCATAGAGCAATACCTTAAATTAACTGAAGATGTTAACAATGATGAAGTTCTTGCCCCCTACCTTCCACAATCCAAATCTTATCTTAAAATCATTAGTATTCCTCATATCCAATCTAATGGCAACAAACTAACTAGCAACAACATCACCAACTTCATATGCAATGCAGACCTTTTTGAATCAGTTACACTTGCAGCAAAACCAAAAATCATCAAAGCCTTATCCAAATCCAACATAGCCATTGTATGGTTTGATATATGGGACTTACAAAATGGTTCAAAGGCTAAACTACTGATTAACCATTTTTTTAACTTTGGCAGATACATTACAACTATTAGGGGTACAAACATGAACCTGAGGGTCTCTCAGTGTCACAATTACTAGAAATGAGGCCATTCAACTTTCTCATGTAGAGCCCATGGGTCTAAATGCCAGAAGTATAGTAGTCCACACAAGATCAAATACCATCAGGATATGGCATGGTGCTGCAAAGCAAATCCCAAAATCAACCCTCTGTAAGGAGATATCCTAGGAATTGCCTAGACTGCTGAGTCAGCTCCCATCTAAAGGGCTAACCTAACTTAGTAAGTTGCATTCCTATCTCTCCTTTATCTTCTCATCTGGCATTGTCTTGATGGTGCCTGTTCTATAAATAGGACTAGTGGTATTCATAGTTAGTGCTCATGTGACTGCAGTACACGGACTATCAATTATAGTATATATAGTTGCTTGTATGGGTAAATCTATCCTTACTCGAATATCACCTTAGCTTCCAGGACTCTTACCTAGCTTTAGGGTTAACTGCCTCTGAGTGATACCCTAACACCCTCCTAGACTAGAAACAAAAGCTGGTGAACCATGTCCTCACATCTTCAAATGCATTAATTGTAAAGGTAAACACTTGACCAATAACATTAAATGCCCCTTTTGGAAGCATCAATTCAACCAGGACTGGTATACTCAGAAAGCCATCAAGATGCACAAGATTAGGGCTAACTCAATTCACCTAGCCATAGGTGGCGACAAAACATTAATAAGCACAATCTCATAATATTTTCTCAGAATGTTAGAAAAAATAAAATTCTCACTGATATTATTCTAGAAACCCAAAAAAATACAACTGATATCATATTTATCCAGAAACCCTCTAGATTCCTCATATGTTGAGTCCCCAGCCATACAAACCCTATAGGAGACTCTCTCTACAACACCTCTAATCATCCTGAGTGAATGTTGTTCATTTGCTATGACTCAACACAGGATAACTACTCACAGGTTGCCACTTATGTCAACAAACAACTCTTAAAGCTGAGATTTGTCCTTTGCCTTGACATTATAAACCACTGTGACATAAACATCTTGGCCTTTTATAACAAATGGGATATTATGAGAGCCCCAGAAAGGAAAGAGTTTCTTATGCATTCAAACACTTGATCTCTAACATCAAAACATATAATGGAGTCAAAATATAAATAGCATGGGAAATTACATAATCATATCACGCGATAAGATCATGTAATCATAGAATGTTCTGGAAGAACATGTGATCGTGTAATAATAGGGACACAGCCACTTGTAAAGTAGTATAAGTAGATAGCCAAATCCAACAGAGAACTCTTTTGAGTTCTTCTTAAACACTCACCTAGAGTGATCCCTAAGTCATCAAGACTCTGTGATAACATGGGATTTAAATTTCATAATCAATATTTACTTGGATAGCAACTAAACTGCCCTTTAATTCCTTTGCCAAAACATTAGGAATATTGGAAACACAGTAATTATGACAGGTGACTTTAACATTAGAGACAGCAATTAGGATCCCAATTTCCACCACCACTCTATCTATACCAATGATCTCATTACAATTGCTGATAGCTTAGGCTTGGAGCTATCCCCTCTCTCTAATCCAGGCCTGACAAGATATGCAAACAACCTGTGAGATACTAACTCTGTTCTAGACCTCGTTTTCCTATCCCCCAACAATATTGGGTTTGTTCAACACACTCTTCATCCTGAAATATGAAAACCATTAGATCATGTCCTACTTATCATCAAAGTAGGCATAAAGGAAATAAATGTAGACATCAGTGTCTAGTCAATCAAAAAAGATAGTGAGGAAGAGAAAAACTTCATTGAATCAATAATACATAATATAGGGAATCTCAATGTATCATCTATCAGGAGCAGAGAAGATCTTCAAAATTTGGTTCAACAATTGGCTAATATATTCAAAAATGCATGGCACCAATACTCCAAACTGAAACACATCATGAAGCATTTTAAGGAGTGGTAGAATCAAGAATGCACCAACAACCTTAACAAATACCAAGAGATGGGTGATCTACAAAGCTGGAAGTAATACAAGGTGACTTTATGAGACACCAAGAGAAAACTTTTTGATGACAAAATACATGAAATTGCATCATCAAACAAGAGACTATGGGATCTAATAAACTGGGTCAAGAAAAAGTCCTTACCTGCTATCAAATCCATCTTGTTTGAAAACTACCTGTACAACACCTTACTTGATCTATAGCATGCTCTCCATCGTTCATATTATTCAGCCAAAAATAGACCTGTCAACATGGGATTTCTAAACAAACTCCTACAAGTGAACACTATTAATTGGTCTTCTTTCTTTAACCAGGAATGTAAAGATACAATAGCTAAGTATTCTTCTTTCTCTACCCCCAGCCTAGACCACATCTCTTGGAGGCATCTCAAAACCCTCATCTCGAGTAACACATGTCTCAAAAAAATTGTGTGTATTGCTAATACTTGTATTGATCTAGAGTATTAGCCATCCCTATTCAAATCCACTACTACAGTCACCATTCCCAAGCCAAATAAAAACTCATATAATATGCTGAAGTCCTTCTGACCTATAGTTCTCTTGAATACAACTGGTAAACTCATTGAGAAGGTCATTAGGGCAATAAGGCGACTAACTCTAGAGCTAGGTAAAGGTCCTAGAAGCTGAGGTAATATTTGAGTGAAGATATATCTACCAACACAAGTGACTATATATACTAAAGCCAATGGTCCATGCACCGCAGTCACACAAGCACTAACTAATAATATCACTGTCCTATTTATAGATTCACAGGCACATCAAGGCAAAACTAGCAGAGAAGGTAAGGAGAGGTGGAAAGGCATCTCACGAGTTAGGTTAGCCCTTTAGGTTGGAGCTTACTTAGCGATCTAGGCTGTTCCTAGGGTATTCCCTTACAGTAGCCACCTTCAATTCCATATGACAGAAAATGGCTTCTTAGATCCCAATCAACTAGGTGGTATCAGATAACGTTCTATCACTGATGCAGGGATATACCTCACTCACCTCATTTGCATAAGATAGCTTAAACAATGTCATACTAGCATTATAGCATTTAACATCACCCAATTTTTCCCATCTCTTAATCACACTTTCCTTTCCACTTGTCTAAAGAAAGCTGGTCTTAACACTAATATCATTGGATTCTTTGACAGCTATCATTCCAACTAATCAACAACATACTCATGGAACAACTTCTCCTTTCCTTTCTTTAACACCAATATTGGAGTGGGCCAAGGCTCAGCTTTATCTCCCATCATTTCTGCTATCTATTTAGCTCTGATTTTAAAAACATTCAAAAAAAAAAGAAAAAACCTAAAAGAAAAAATTCCGACTGATATTCTCTCTTTTGTTGACAACAGACTTTTAATTTCCCAAGAGGTTCCCTTTTCTCTTCTCTTCTTTTATATAGCTACAACATTATGTCAAAAATTCTCCTTGATGTGGGCCTTGTCATAGAACACAACAAATCTGAGTACTTTTACTTTACAAGATCTTACTACCCTAACCCTTCCATCAACCTTTCTTTAGTAGGAGACCCTATTCTCTCTCCTAAACCCATTCGGTGTTATCTGGGTTTTTATTTCAATTGAAAACTCAATTTCCACTATCACACATATGTTTACACCATTAAGTGCCTTTCCACCCTCAACACCATGAAAATGCTAGGAAATTCATCAAGAGGTCTCCTCCCCATTCAAAAACGACTCCTATATAGAACATGCATTTTACCAATTGCACTATATGAGTTCCAGCTGTGATTCTTCAAGGGCACCCCTATCAGAAAAAACTTATCTGAACTAAAGAAAATACAGCAAAGAGCAGCCTTCTGGATTACAGGTGCTATTAAGCCTCAATTTAGTAGAAGTGAGTAACGCCGGTTAATTGAATCTCTTCCTTGCACAACCTGGACTCAAATGATGGACAAGCAAAGGAGTAGGAATTCCTAGGGTTTTTGCTTAGAGACAATGAAACTAAAGACTATAGTAAGGCTAGAGGTATTAATACCTGGAAAACTGTACAGTTAACTCTGATAGCAACAGACTGGTGTGATCTCTAGTTGTCATGGGGTTGTGACAGGTGCCTTTTGAACATCACCCATGAAAGAGGTAGAGACCATTGCAGGTCTCATCCCCATAATCTTCCACCTTTGCAAACTCAATGGCAAATATCACCTCTAATATGTATCTATTCTCTTGTAAGACTCTAGCCACGATGACTTAAGTCTACTCCAAGTCAGAGTTGACAAGGAGAACTTAATAGAGTTCCCATTTGATTTTCTATACTATATATACAACTACTATTGTGGCTATGTACTTTACCTCCCACAGTCCTCATGTTGCTTGTCATGTGATTACCCTGTCATGTGTTTGTGACCATGACTGTGATGTGTGACATGACCATTCTGTGACTAATGTGACTTTGTGACCATGATGTGACTCCTTTCCCATACTTCACCTTTATAGTAGTGATTTAACTAAATAAAAGAAATAAATATAGAAAATGAATATAGAAAATGACTTAGCCGTTTTGCCAAGTCATGACAAGTCAAGTGTTTAATAATGGGTTAGTCCAATGTTGTTCCATTTAGCACAGTCCAAATATAGAGAGAGGAAATACTCCAAGATTTCTCTGAAGAGTCCTGTCATGACTTGGCAAAATGGCTAAGTCATTATTCAATATTTCTTTTTCTTTTCTTTTCTTTTTAGTTTTGAATATTGTTTTTCTTTTTCTTTTTCTTTTCTTTTAATTTGTAATAATGGACGCGCGAGAGCAAGTCAACTCATAGGGAAGCGCAGGATAAAAGGACAAGGTTAGGGTTACTCTGCTTGTATAAATAGTGTACAGAATCTAATGAGAACTCTATTGAGTTCTCCTTGTCAAACGCTGATAAAGGAGCAGTTAGCTTAATTCCGGCTTTGGAGTTAGCTAGTCTGATATTAGAACTTGATTCCACATCTAGAGCACCGTCCGCCTTGGACTCTGCTCACTCTCAAACTCTCATCTTAATCAACCCTCGGCCACTGATTATCACGACCAGTAGCCACCTCCATACATAGCTGAGCCCTTGGCTTAAGGGGACTTTGCAGTCAGTTAGGGACTGCAGGTGGAAGTGTAGTACCAAGCTTGGGTATTACCACTAAAACCTGACCTTGCAATCAAGTGGTGTCTAGTAGAATACTTGTACCTTTCGTTGTATAAACCTCGTGCTGCGCTCCATTGTGAGTTGGTACACGCAAAGGAGTGGCAGTTACTTTTAGAAGGCCGCTTAGAGTAGGGGTTCCCTTCTTAGGGGCAATCATATACAATTTGATTAGGGCAGTAGTCAGTAGGACAGTAGGTGTCTGGTTGGGTGAAGATCTTGCGCCCCAACAGACATAGCACTAAGTAAGATCAAACCATTAATTCCGTACCCTTCTTGAGATGTTATCATTATGTCTCAAGAACAATACAATTCATTGATGAGCACTCTGCTCAAAGAGAAACGCGCCCTCACCAAACTGAGGGAAGAATTAGAAGAAAGGAAGGGGAAGCTCTGTAGGAGCTGCAAAGGGTTCAGGCACCTGGCCCGAAATTGCAGGAATAGAAAAGAGGGGGAAAAGGGGGTAGAAATGTCTCAAAATAAATTTGAAGTTCTAAAGAGTAGAGTGATGCAGTGTGGAGTAGAAGGGAAGATGATAAGGAGCGTAAGAGTAGTGGTGGAATGTTTTAAGTATGG
>Ga0157364_1004212_pt1 | contig 14297 bp, 4 predicted proteins | sample AttsexASBM2_FD_111476 | JGI IMG/M metagenome (GOLD analysis project Ga0157364, IMG submission 111476) | Fungus gardens microbial communities from leaf cutter ant in Ribeirão Preto, State of São Paulo, Brazil - Atta sexdens ASBM2 | ecosystem: Host-associated > Fungi > Mycelium > Unclassified ... | reverse complement strand
TGAAAAGGAGCTTGCAGAACAGCTTGGCGTTACGCAGCAAGCCATTTCCGTACGATTACATACGAATAAAGATTGAATTTTACAAAAAAAAGCTCAGAACTTTTTTGTACACCTAATATATCGTTTGAAATCTATATGAATCATTTCACACAGTGACAACTCTTAAAGTACTCAATATTTCATTCCTTTAAAGAGATTTACCTCAGTGATAAATGTATAAGTTTAGTTCCGTCACGTCCAATCTCGATAAAACGAGGCTCGTTCGAAACAAATTAAACAAAAAAAAGCATTATTCTGCTCTGCGAAGCGAATGTTTAAAATATATTTTTATAAAAGTTTTATTAATACGTAGCCAAAGATATAGTTTAAAATACATTAATCTTCATTTTAATAATCTTAGTCAAATTACTCCATACGATTAGTAATCTTACCTCGGTCCCGAGACTAATCGACTCAAATAGAATGCATTACAAAAATGCATTTTTTTCATATTAGTTATCAGTTTCTTCTTATTAAAATATTATTAAATAGTCAAATATACATAATAATAATAGTAACTGATGTAGAATTTATTTTTTCGACAAATCTTTTATTTTCATCTGTAAAAATTCGAAATTGAAAAATGAATCTACTAACTCGAGTCTCCCTCTTTATTTCAGTTAATTAAATAATATTTTTTTGTATCATGTACTCATTTCATTTTCTAATAAAGAGTTTTTTTATCGTCAAATTGAGGCATTTGATTTGAGTCAAAATCATAAAACGATATACTTTAAAACTTGTAAAAAAATTTTTTTCTATCCTTAAAAACGTTTTTTTATAATTAAATGTTTTTTTTTTTTAAGCCTTGAAGATCCCTGGAAAATTTCAACTTGATCTTGTTCTGAATGAATAGACCTACAATTTGAAAGGAATGATGACCCATTTTTACACTTGGAACCTTGTTAAAATCGATCTTGAACTCGAAATTTGGTTATTTTTTCACATTAATCGAGATGTATTTCTTAAGATATATATCATAGAGCTAAATGAATTATTACATCATATTCAGCAACCAAAAAAACATATAGTACCACATTTAAAATTCGGATTAAGCTATTTTTGCATCAAATCGAATATGTATTAGAGAAAATCGAAACTTTAAAAATCATTCACTAGCGAACTCTAAATCTTAATATTTTTTTATAAAAATTGATCAATGAATTAATGCCTTTGTAAGCTATGTACTGGATCTCGGTGTGAAGTATTTCCTTTATTTAATCTCTCATACAAACTCCAAACGTTTCGATAGTTCGGATCCTTTTCAATATCAGAAATTTACATTTCCGAAATCGTATTTCCTGACACAATAATAAATGAAAGCATTACAATATATTACTAATAAACGCAAAACATTGCTTAATATTTAAATTATTATAATATATATATATACATAAAATTTAATTTAATAAAATTTAATTTAACATGAGTTTCATCAAGAGAATGACATGTAATGAGAATGACATGTAATGAGAATGACATGTTAACAAAACGACAGTTATAACTCTAATTAAAAAAGCAATATGTAAAATAACTAATAGAAAAGAAAATATTAAAGAGAGGAAGCTTTATTTATTAATCAATATTTATTAATCATAGGTTGTCATAAGCGCTGTCTAACAGTTCAGTGTTAGTCAGTGTAAATTTAAATTATTTTTTGTTTGCGAATGAAAATCATTTCCGAAATAAGTCTTTTATTTAAAATTCTTTCTTCGTCAAGAATCTCTATTCTCTGTTATTCCAATCGAATTCATGTCCATATTTTAAGCGATGGTCCGTAATTACAGAACATTGTTGTATTCTCCAATTTATATAATTTTTGTGTTCACCTATTCTCGTTTTCAAAATTCTGCTCATCCCATATATGATGTAAAAAATATTTGTTTTTTTTTTGTTTTTGAACTATTCTCTTCATTCTTGTCAGTAATAGTGTTCCATACGTTAAATTTTTTATGTGATCTTTTTTTGATGAAGGAGAAAACTCTAATGGAATCCATTCAACAAAATTTTTATGATTTTATCAACATTTTTTTCATTTTGATTTAAATAAAAGGTGTGACAGAACTCTACCAAGCCCATTATACCCATTTTTTTATTTATAGGATGTTGAGAATAAAAGTTCAAAAAACGCTTTTGTAGCCTTACAGTATCAATCATGAATGATCGAATCCTTGTCTTTTATCAAGGTAACATCCAAAACGTTCAATTTGTCACTCCCCCCCTCTCCTTCAATGTAAAACTAAGTCTCGAATGGTAATTGTTGAACATATTGCAAAAGTCGTCAATGTATGTCTTGTCAAGAGCAATATCATCCACATAGCGTACATAAAACAAAGGTTTGATTGTCAATTTATTTAAAATGTCAGATTCTAAGTCTTGAAGGATTATGTTCGATATTATTGGCAATAACCCATAGACATACCAAATGTCTGTCTATAAGTTTTGTCATTGAAGTTAAAATAAGTAGAATCAAGAACCAAATTTATCTCAAATTTAAAAACTCTTTCTTAGTCAAACATGTGTTCACTAGATTAACAAAGTACCGCAAACTACCGCCGTTTTGGCTCCATGATGCGCAGTTATTCAAAATTTCAGCCTCTTTCGCGGTTCTTGCAATTTTTAACAGCAACTGGGCATTTCCGTTAATAACAAAATCAGGTTCTTCTTCTTCTTCTTCCCTTGTATAGATTTCCGATCTTTTAACAAAATCAGGTTAGGATAACACTTCGATGCCATTTTGACTCTAAATGATAATTCAGTGAATTTTCTCATCGGTATTTTGTTAATTTAGTGACTTAGTGTTCGGTTGTAAAATGTCATATCTTGTTAATTCCTTCCATAACCAAATTTGTTGGAACGTTGGTAAAAAGAGATACTACTTCCAGAGAGAAAAGTGTATCATTATTGTTAATTTTGAGATTTTTTATGTCCTTAATGAGTTGAAAACTATTACCTACATGACTATTGGCTGGAGGCAAGTTATTTTTGTAGAATATTGTGTAGGAACGTCGCTAAGTTGCAAAGGACTTCCAATGAAGGAAACTATGATGTGCAATGGGCAATTATGCTTATAATCTTGGGAACACTGTATACTCGTGGTAGATTTGGATTGGATAAATTTAAATATTTAGTTAGACTGACTTATCATTTCTAAACTTCTCCATCTCTTCAACATATTCTTCAAATTAGTAATTATCTTGTTCACCGGATTATAACTTGTATATAAGTATTGCAATCAAGCAATACTAAGCATTTCTTTATTATAATCAAACTTATTCAAAGCCACAACCTTTGTCCGCATGAGTAAATAGTATGTCTTGATTATTTTTGACTTTTTACAGTTTCACAAAAAAGAAACTCGATCTGTTTTCCTATGAAAGTTCTACCTTGTTTCATATTATTAATTAAACAATAAGATTGGAAACAAGAACGTTTATGTTACATTATTTTAAATATGATATAATACATTATTTAAATATAATACATTATTTTAAATATGAAGCGTCACTACGGTCTGAATGTTAAGATGTTAAACTATTATATATATTCATATAAATGAATTAATTTCGGAAATGATAATTGCGTACCGATATGATTGTCGGACTTTCAACGCAATCAATCTGAAATATTAATAATTCCTCCAAATTTCTCAAATTAATCTTAAAAACTGTAATAAACTTATTGCAAAAAATATTGCCTCGGCCGGGAATCGAACCCAGATCTCTTCTGTTCTAAGCCTTTAGATTACCAAGACGATTATTAATTAATGAAAGAATTTTATTTCTTATATTCATGATGTTAGAAATTTTCATTTACATTTTTCTTGTATCATGTACTATATTTTTAATAAAATCTATGGTAAACTACAACATTACATACCAGTAAACAAAAATTATCACCTAATAATGCTTGTACTTAATTCGATATAGAAATATTAAACCATTGTGAAATTCACAAACCAATTGTTTTTAGGTTGTATTACATCATAATTTATATCTGAGAAAGAAAGAGGGCGGGGGAGAGAGGAAGGGAGAGGAAAAGAGGAGGAAATAGAGGAGAGGGGAGGGGCGAGGGGGAGGAAGCGAAAGGAGGGGAGAGAGAGAGAGAGGGAGGGAAAGAAATTAGATTGAAAAATAATCAAAATAATCAAAAATAATCAAAATAATTTAAACAGTTTTCGAAATTTTTCTTTAAATTTTGATATCTTATATCTTTGAAAAGAATAGCAAACTGGATACACTAATGTGCACTATTGTATATTAAAGGCATTGTATACTGATCTAATTCGAATGTAAAAGTTAAATGTAAACATTTTAAATTATGAAATTTTTATTATAGGTAGGTTGTAAAAAATATGTAAAACTATCTAATAAATGGTATAAAATGATGTATGAAATTAGGCAAAAATAGTGCAAACATAAAAACATAACCTTAATGACTAAGATTATTGGCTGCATTCAGCAGAAAAAGCAGCTTTACAACTTACAATTGTTATAAAATTCTTTAATATGATTGGTCTTTCTCTTAGTTTCTAATTAATTGGATCTAAATGTATAAAATCCAATCATATTCAACAAAAAAATGTTACACAGGTGCAAAGCTGCTTTTTCTGCTGAACGCAGCCAGTGATTAAACAAAGCATTGTTTTTATTGTTTTATAACTCCAATACATTTTCAATAAAACTTCGAGCTCTAAATTTCACAAGTCTTTAGTTTTTTAAGTGAAGAAATGATCCAGAGTTGGAAGCCTCTACATTATCAAACAACACAATAAAGTGTATTGAGAATTTTGTGATTGAATCATTTCTATTTACATTTAACACATTTTTTCGTTTTAATTTGTGTAAGACGACTTTAATGTGCACTGAGTGCGCACTAGTGTGTACCCAATTGCTATAAATTGTTAAAAATTACGGACATAGCCATATGAAATTTTCGTCATAAATTTGTATGAGAAATCATTCTTTAAAATCTTTTAGAGTAGTTAATATTCATTCTGCACATATCTTTTATACATAATTCTGTATAAAATACATGTAACATAACATATATGAAATATATGAAATATATGTTATACACATATAATTTCATTAAATGATTTCATAAAAATTAAGTAAAGATAGTAAAATAAAAATATCATACATCAAATAATACGTTTTAAAAAAAATTAATTTATGTTATTTTTCTTATTGAGAGACGTTCTCAAACAATCAAATTTGTCGAAAACAGATTTTACAAAGTACCTGCTATAGATTTTATCTGTAAAAGACCAACAAAAGTATAACAAAATCAGATTAACAGTATATGATAGAAAACTGAACAGAATGCCAATAAAAATTGTAAAGTTAAAAAATTGTTTTTTAAAAACAAATTAGTTTTAGAAAATTAATTTTATTAATAATCTAAGTGTTTCTAATCACTGTAAAACATACGATTTTTTACCTAAATAAAAATCTATATAACAATTTACTAATTATAAAGTGCAATAATAATAACTTTATTAACATATGTTTCTAAGAATAAGTTAATCTTATAAGTTTCGTAATCATTTAAGTGACACATTCCATTTTAATTATGTTATGAAATGATAGGTATTCTTTTACTCAGTTCTAAATTGTGTCGAAATATTAGTTAACATCAGCAGAAATTAACATGACAGAAGTTAACATGAAATTAATGCAAACTTAATGTCAGTATCTGTTACAATATTTTATTTGTATCTGTTAACAAATGACATATTAATATTTAACTTATAAGGTTAACTTATTCTTAGAAACATATGTTAATAAAGTTATTATTATTGCACTTTATAATTAGTAAATTGTTATATAGATTTTTATTTAGGTAAAAAATCGTATGTTTTACAGTGATTAGAAATACTTAGATTATTAATAAAATTAATTTTCTAAAACTAATTATTTGTTTTTAAAAAACAATTTTTTAACTTTACAACTTTTATTGGCATAATGCAAATTGTAATAAATATTTTTAATATACCTCATGTGGTAATTTAGCTGGACCAGCGCCAAAATTGATTACTCCTTCATGATTTTGATCAGCCATTATTATATTTGCAGTTGACTCGTGTGACAAACAGTACAAAACAGATAAAAGTAGAGGAGAGACAAACAAGTAATATCAAGGAGCAATCGTTATCAAAGTTAATTTGTCTGATCCGTGGAGGCCTTTTCTATCTGATTCTTCTATGTATTTTTTATTACAATCTTTTCGAGATAGATATAACTTATGAGGAGATACGAAACGTGTTGAGTTGTGATGAAGTAATTTATTTGTTGTTTCAACTGTACTAGACGGACGGTATATAGAGTGTTTCAAAATTGTTTTCTCATTCAAGATCTTGTAGTTCACACAAAAGCATACATAGTAAGCGATGTAATTCCATATGGCTCTATAAGGAGTGTAAAATCAGGAAATATTATCCCATTGCAAGCATAACAGAAAAATTTGACTTAATTCAAAGAGAACTGATATAATCTTATTAAAAATTTTAATTTTAAATAAAATTTTAATAGAAAAATTTTAATACAAAGTTGGATTTTTTTGATAGAATTTTAAAAAAGCGATTAGCTATTTATCACAGCAGATCTATTGTTACTAAATGTATTTTTAATTTTTAATAAACAAAGAATATCAAAATAATTTTCCCATAAATAAAAATCGGCATAGGTAATTATTTGGAAGATGCCTCTCATCTTCTATTTCGATGAAATTATACTCATTCGATGCGTTTTTGAATGAAATAAAAAATATGGTAAAAGAAAAGTGTACACCGCGAAATAAGATATCAATATCGAAGTTAATTACTACTGAGGTTACAAAACCTGTCGGGTAGGCCTTGATAAAGACCTAGTTTACATCAATTAAGATGTGTTCAAGAAATCAGAGAAATTATTTATTACTTCGTTGATAAGGCCATAATACAAGCAGTAGCCAATCCAAGGCTGCGGATTCCCATCCAGATGCTCCTTGGATGTCATGTCATTCTTGTTTAACATTCGATAAACAAGGATGATATGACAGGGCACCCAAATGGAAATCTGCAGCCCAACTTGTTGATTTCCTTAGGGCGCGTTTACACCTTGATGGAAAAGCAGAAAGCAGAAAAGCAATGGCCAATCAGAGCTCGCATTGGTAGTAAGTAGAACAAAAAGCCGAAATTGTAGATTATCAGCTAGAGTTTTGATGGCTGCCGCTTTTTCATTTTCCACTTTTTCGTCAAAGTATCCTAAAGCCGGGTTCACATCTTGACGGAAAAGCGGAAAACGGAAAAGCAGAAGCCAATCGGAATTCACAGTACTAGTAGGCGGTACATTTCGCTTGTCTACTTCTGTCTTTCCGCGAGTTTTGATTGGCTTCCGCTTTTCCGCTTTCCGTTTTTCCGTCAAGATATGAATTCAGCCTTAGAAAACGCTCCCATGGGATGCAGAACTGCAGAATGTTCGTGATTGGTCGTGGCTTCCGCTGATTCCGTTCAGCTAAAATGTATTGTCTCATTGAGTGGAATTTGCGGAATGTGCAATTAGTTCTGACCAATCACAAGAGTCTTCAGTAGATCGGTTTTATTAGATCTATCAGAATAGCGTTTGTCATTTACCCGCATTAGATTGTGCATCTGCAAATTGCTCAATGGGAAACTGTGCTCAATGGGAAAAGAAAATTCCTGCGGATCAGAAATCACACATTATACAGGGACATTATCCTAACTTTGTTTTGTGTACTCATTTTGATTTTAATTCACATTTTCGTCTTTCTGTATGCTATGTATACGATATTTGTATTCAAGGGGTCGATTCTATATTTTCAATCAAGGTAAAAATTACAAAAGTGAGCAAATTTATTAGGTATTGACCAATGAAATTATCAGTATTCTAAATTCGCTCATTTTTATAATTTTCATCTCGCCCCCCCCCCCCTTCAAGATACAGAATCGATTCCGTGACCATATTGACCTTCGTATTTATCTGGAGACTTAATTACCTTCAGGATTCAGATTCCCATCCGAATGCTACTCAGGTATCATTCCACTCTTGTTATTTACGAATGTTAAACAAGGTTGACATAACACTCGGAGGACACCCAAGTGGGAATCCGAACACGCCTCGGTATGTTGATTAACTATGCGCTTGTAAGAAACAATTTTCTCCGTTTAAACCAGCTTTTATTAATTAACCTTATTAGCTAATAAGGTTAGTTTTTATAAGTAAACATGCACACGCATACACGCCGGCATCGGCGGAATCGACGAAATGAAGCCACGACCAATCACGAACGTTCCGCAGTTTCGCATGTCTACAGTCAGTGTTGCCAGATACCAGCAAAGACATTTCCTTGTTGGCATATGAAAATCTCCCTGGTTTTCCCTATTTCTCTTTAAAATTTCCCTTTTTTTTCCAAAATTTTTCGCTAATTTCTCCTATTTTTTAAAAATTCACAAAATTTTTGTTTTTTCAAATTTTAGTTTTTTACAAATTTTATTAAAACAAAATCATAAATTATTTTTTATTAATGTATCACAATTTGAAATTATATATATATATATAATAAATATGAAATAAAACACACATATGAAAAATATATAATAATAAGCATGTTGTAAGAATATCAGAGAATTTATTACGGTTCTTGAAATGAGATGAAAATTACGAAAGTGATCAAATTTACTAGAATATTTATAACCTCATTGGTTAACACTTGAGTTTGCTCATTTTTGTAATTTTCACTTCATCTAAAGAATCATAATAAGCTCCCTGGTGCAATTAGATTGAAAAACTGCATTTCCTATTCAAAATTTTGAATTGAACAGTATTCACAATGCACAGAAAAGAAAATATTATTTTTAGATTGAAAGTCATAGAGATATGCTCCGTGCAATCCCGTAAATAAATAGAAATGCATTCAGGATTGAAAAACATTCATTTTAACATTCGTGAATCAATATTTCTGAAAATCTGAATTCGTTTCAATTCATTTCAATCCATTCTCGTTTGCTGGGTTGCTTAATTTAATCGATATTTTAATGCGAATGAAGCAATAATATGCATAATTTGTGTAATTATCTTACCTATAACATTGTAAGTATCTTATACTCTCTACCTATAACATTATTTTGAATATTTAAAAATACTGAATTATAAGAGTGAGATATATTTTGTTATCAAAATTCCATTACGTTCCGGCTACATGAGACAGGTAAAGAAAATTTTTACGGAACGGAATGGTTCGGCTAAGTTGGTTGAATCTAAAAATTGAAACGAATATTCAAAAAATTTTTTTTTAATTTACAACAAGAATGGATAAAGAAATAGTGTTATCTGTAATGTTAAAATTATTGTGAAATGCAAAAATGTTATATTTCGGCGTCATATTTCGATATTTAAGAGTGTGTGAAAATTTTATTTCGCTTATAACATTTTATTACAACATCAAAAATATACAAGAAAACGAAAATTTTGGGTATGGCCAATGTTTATATAAAGAATGAGGCGTCTCCAAGGCGCAAGTGATAATTTAGTTGTTGAAATGCAAACGACCGATCGTGAGAATTCTAACAGCACAACGTCGATATGTCGACTGTAAGTTGACTTTGCTAAGTCAGGCCTTTAGAGTCGACTTTGTACATCTTTCCAATGTCGATTTTAAGACGTCTAATGCGATTTACGCTCACAAAATTGGAATCATTTTGTCCTTGTTGTTTAACTATATTATAGTTAAACTAAGGATAGGACGAATGCTCTTCATAAGCGTTGTGGACATGAATCGGATTACTGCCTATAAGAATAATATATAATTTATTTTTTAAAATAGTCAATTTAAATCGACTTTAGGTCTTAAGACTTTAAGACTTAAATTGATGACTTGTCAAAAAGTCTGCACAAAATATTCGTGAGATGTCATTGCAGTGTACACGCACGTGATTGCGCACGATGCAGCATACAACAGCTAATAATTGGCGATTGCAGAGATATCGGCTGGGAGTCTGTTAATAATTAAAGAATAGAATTAATATTATATTATAAAAGATTTATTATTAAAGATTTGGGAACATTAGTGCAACTATGGTAATGTATTTTTGTGTAAAATATTATTTATGTATTTAATTAAAGACATTTTAAAATTGGAATAATATAGTCAGAATCGGATTGTGTAGGTTAATTATTCATGATTAAATAACTAGAAAACCCGAAAATGCCCAAACAATTTTCTGAGTTGTCGAAACGTCAACAAAATCGGCGAACTTTACTTTATTACAATTGGAATAACCAAGGCATTACAATCGCAATTAAAGCGTGCATTCTCGCCAGATTGTCAACAGCCTTGTAAGTTTAGATGAAACTAATTATTTCATAATATTTTAAAATCTTTCATGATTAATTGTGTATACTTTTGTTTGTTGTGCAGTAAATTCTACTTCGAAACAGGTCAATGATTTGAAAAGTATGAAAAATAATTATCTCATATCATTAACAGTGAAGATATATGTATCTCCTATTTGTAACTTTATTTAAATTTCTGTAGAAAGGCAACAAAAATCTACGATAAAAATTCCCGACGTTATCTATCAGCCCTGAGAAAGTCAAGCCAACGGATCAGGAGTGACATGATGAACATCACTTGTGTGATATACAAGATTGGTTAAGTCCTGTGTTCACAATCAGTTTATATCAATGTATATACACAATATCAAAAACTTATTAGGAAAAAAATGAATCTATTACCTATATTTTCTTTAAAATTTACAATTACAATCTGTGTACTGCTGTTTCTGTGATGTTGCTAAGTAGGAATAGAAGTAAATAATAAGGACTTTCAATAGCATTTCCCAATGCTTATATTTATTAAAATTTATTAAAACTTGCTAGAAGTTTGTCCAAGTTTATACTTACTAGATTTATGTACTTAAAGAAGCTGAGACAAATCCTTCTCTTAAGGAGTTTCTCTTTTGAGACCACAAATTGAGTGTGCTCGAGGTTCATTGGATAAGTCTGTTCTAAATGAACTAATGAGCGATAAGCACATCTATGTTGATTTATGCTTTCAAAAAGAAAACTAATAAAACTACAATATATTAACTTCTATGACTTTAAGATTCGGTTTCACAACATACTAATTTACAATATTAATAAACATTTTGTTTTATAATACTAGAAAAGAAAAAACTACTATTTACACGTTAAACTACAAAATAATAATAAACAAATGCGAAATATCTCGGTTCGTATTTGTTTAATTGATCTCACAGACATCTATGTATACTACATATTAATAAAATATTTGACTTTCAGATGTCTATGAGACCAATTGTTAACAAATACAAATCGAGATAGTTCAAAAAGCAGCATATGGCTTTAATGCTCTTTGTTTATTATTGTTTATATTATTTTGTATGTAGTATACATATTAATAAAATATTTAATTTTCAGATTTATTTGATTCACCACGGTTCGATGGTATAGAAAATGAACTCTCAATGAGAAATCATAATAATTGCTGTGGTAAGCAAATAATTTCTTACAGAGGCACATGATTTGTTAATAGTTCGTCTCTTTAATGTCTCTTTCTTAATATTATATTTTTATGTTATGTTTATATTTTATATTGTATTTTTAACAAAAATATATAAAAATACATAAAAATTATTTTAAGTAAATGCACATCACAAACTCACTCTCCTGTTCCTATAATAAATAATGAAAAGCAATAAAATTTTGGCAAATAGCTAATGCTGGTAATGGTTATTGTGATAATAGATAGATTTGACTTTATTAAAATATTAATAGTTATTAATGTTAATTCAATTTTTATGTTGCAATTTCTTCATATCATTACAGACGAATGCAGAGATACATAAGGAACTGAAGAAAGATTGTCCAGACAAATATACGCTATTGAAGCTCTACTACAGAGAAGAGGGGAATGAGGTTATAGCGCAAGATCTGCTACCTCCATTGCTTCTAATGACGCTGAAATAGTTCTTGCAGTGCGAAAATTAGTTGGAAGTGAATACCAACATGAGAAAACAATTTATAAATATATTCATATTGTCATATTTATTAAATATTACTTTAAATGCTTGTATTATCCGTTAGGAAAATTGTGTTTTCTTAGAAATTTACTCGCCATCTTATAACTTTTGAATTTCGTCATGTTTAATTTCTCATGTATCATCAAGGATTTTTTTTATTTATATTAAATTTGATAATTTTATATTGAAAAGAATTTGATATAATATTAAAGTATGACATAATGCAAATAGAGAATTAAGTGGCAAAATTGCTACATAAAAAGATGTATAATGAGGTACCAAATTACTTAACTTAATAATATCGACTTGTTTTCAAACATGTTTCATTTTCACTTATATATACATTTCTTCCAATCATGATATTCCATTTGTGTATATTTTTTGTAACTATATTACAGGAACATATGTCGAATCGGAAGTTTTGACGAGTAAGCATTTTATTAGAAATACTTTATTATATACACAAATTATTATCTCTAATGATGTAGCACTCAAATATCATGGACAGGTCAGAAGAGTGGTGTAAATTTTAAATCCACATCCATATCTAAAATTAATAATAACATTTATTCTATTATACTTTCACATAACAACAAGATTTAAAACATTTTTGTGAGATTGGAAACATAGTCTTTTCCATGCAATCTTCGTAGCGTCCATGAAATTCATCATAATGTTAAAAATATTGATGAGCTAAACATAATACTACATATCAAAGTATAAAGGCCCCTACAGATAATTTTAACAAGTGTGAATGCGAAAATTATATTCAAAATTAGATTGTAAGATGTCTACTGTTTCTGATATCAGATAAATGTCCACTAATACATCCTAGCCATCTTAATACCTTGTCGGTGCTAACAGATAATTTTGGAACGTATAGCTTGGTTACCTATACTAAGGCTATAATATGCAGAGTATTCACATCCGCTATTTTTAATCCTTTTATCATTCTCTTGCTCCTTTTCTCAATCCCTTGCTCTCTCTCCACTCCATCGCTGAGCTAAGAAGAGAGAAGAGAGAAGGTTGAAGGATGAAGAGAAAACAGAGTGGAGAAAGGATTAAAAATGGCGGATGCGAATACCTGTATTATAGTGCTCTACCCATACTTTTATACTTATTTGAAACATACAAATTCTCATTGATTGATTATTTAAAAAAAAATTTGCATTGGTGCAAAAGTGAAACAGTGTAATCAATCAGAACAAACCTATTGCCTTATATTTAATTGGTTTGTTTATAAAATTTATGTTTATAAATATTATTTTATACTTTTATTTTTATTAATGCAATTCTTTTAATTGTACATATTTCAGGCTCGGTGAAACAGTTACCAGGTGACGTCTGCCGAATTAGAAGAAGCCATCAAAGAATGGTTCCATCGCTCAGATGACAGAATAAGAAGCGTTACAAAACAAAATCAGTATAAACAATATATAAAATATAATAAAACATTACTATATTAAAATTATTTTTTAATAAATATAAAAAATATAAAATGTATATAAAAATATATAAATGTAACATGCTACAATAATGCAAATAATAAATATCTATATATTATTTTTAGAGTAATAATTTACTGATTTTTATAAATAATAATCTAATGATATATTTCCTTGGGACTGCGCAATAGTGTTTCTATAAGAGTATGTATTGTTAAAATTATATTATATATATTTACACGGAGGCAGGGCAAATTTGAACACGTTCTTATAGAAACACTGGATGGGTGCAGTCCCAACGGAAAATGCCGTAAGAAAAATATAACCTAGAGATAGATTTTCCCGATTTAAATATTTCCGCCATTGCAATGTAGCGCATGCGCGCTACATTCTAGAATGTCTGTATGATGGTTGCTTAAAGTCGACTTACAGTCGTCTTTAAAGTGGGACATTGTATGACTTAGAGACGTCTCCAAGTCATCTAAAGTCGACTTATGTTGTTCGTTTTTCAGATGTCTAGAAACTATAGTCTCTAAGTCGACTCAGAGACGACTTTGTGCTGTTAAGGAAGTTCTTCAATTACTTTAGAATGACATCGATATTATCTGAAGAACTGGTGGCATTAATTGGACTATATATTAGGTGTGCAAAAAAGTTCTGAGCTTTAGATTTGATACAACCGAAATAACAATTTAAATTTTATATATCTTCCCGCCTTTTTGTGATTTTAAAGCGTTAACATTTGGCCTTCTAAAATGCCATATTGTTTG
>Ga0157364_1004211_pt1 | contig 14298 bp, 3 predicted proteins | sample AttsexASBM2_FD_111476 | JGI IMG/M metagenome (GOLD analysis project Ga0157364, IMG submission 111476) | Fungus gardens microbial communities from leaf cutter ant in Ribeirão Preto, State of São Paulo, Brazil - Atta sexdens ASBM2 | ecosystem: Host-associated > Fungi > Mycelium > Unclassified ... | reverse complement strand
TATAATTAATTACGAAATCGGTAATTGTAGAGTCTAGTAATTGTCAATAGTGGACAAGCGTGAAAAATTTATTTCTACGTAGAATTTGCATCTTCGCATCCTCACAAAGTTGTTGACGGCGAGCGATCGGAGAAAGGTACGCACGGTCTTGATTGTTCAGCGAGCAATCCTTATTCTGCCCAGCCTCGCTCATTCCTGATCACTCAATGCGCATCCAGCAAGAGCAGGTCAAAGCAGGGCATAGTGCAAAGATTACCTCAAGTCTTCGCCGTGAATGATGGTGAATGTGGCACGATTAATTTAAAGCAAGCATGCTCATGCGCGCATGATAGCAGGTGCATAAAGAGAAATTATACTTTTTCTTCGTATTATTATCTGTATTTCCATCTTTCACGAAAAACCGCAGTTCGGTACCCACAAAAAGATATAAGTAAGTAATGATTCTATTAATATGATATATATATTGTACATTGATATTTACATATTTAAGGGTTTTTATTGCTTATCAAATGTGGAAATTTGTTTTATGTTATATCATATTGAATAATTAATTCTAACAAGTTATTTAATTCTTATATTATTGTATATTAAATAATTATAAAAAATAATTAAGTAAACTCGATATGTTATCTTACAAAAAACAATTATTGTTTGTGATATCAATATACGTAACATAGAAAGTATCCTGGATACCATTCAAAGAATCTATTTAATATTTTGTAATAATAGCATACCTAATGTAATATAAAATATTTTTAGTATAATTAAAATAATAAAAATAATATATATAATTACATATTTAAAATATTTAATAATAATTTTTTATACTTATTGTTAGTAATATTTAATATCGCTTAACTGACGTTGATATGAAAATATTGACAATAAGTTGATTGAGTGAAGTGAAATGAGATAATATATTCAAAATCTAACCGGTATAAAAAATAATTTGATGAATTGACATCACTGACTTCCGCGATATTACACAATGACAGTTATATGATGTCTTCGATCGTCAGTATGAAATTATGTATGTGATTGTCGAGTGCATCATACATGCTGAAACATTTTCTCGGAGGTCGCCGTTAGATGAGTGGCTGTCGTGGGAAATGATCTGGAAAAAAAAATAACAGCGTACATTCCAAAAGCGCTTAAATCTAGTCGAATGCATGACGAAGATATGGCAAAGATGCTATAGGATTAATCGTATTCTCGATTGTGAAACGCATTAGTTTGTTGGAATGCAGTTGCACGAATTATCGAATAATTAGAAATCGCGGTTACGCCTACTTGTTTCTGCTCGCGGTTTTACGCGTGTCTCGCAGAGGAACGAGCAATGCAAGCACTCGCTCGAATGTGTTCTTCGTGCCATCTTTTCCTTGTCGCGTCATCGTGTGAACGGCATAGCTGTTCCAGTCACAGGAACATATATATATATATATAGCCGACTCACCATTTTTAATTGATAATTTATTATTAATATTTTTGATTGCTTATAATTATTTGATTGCTTCTGAGATATGTTTTTATTAGATATCTTTCTAAAAGTCTCGATTTAAGTCTTTACGACATTTGGCAACAAATTTTGAAATCGCTTTCCTTGGAACTTTATACTGAAAAAGATATTACATGTTTATAAATATTTTTTATATTAAAAAAACATTCTAAGTAAATATTTACTAAATGTAAACATATTTAAAAAATTTTTATTCTTAAATCATCAATATGATTAATGTGTGAACTAATCAAGCTTCATGGAAAGTTATTTATAATTAAACGTCTAAAGGAAAGAGCTTAAAGGTAAGAGGAATGTGATTTCCTTTTATAACTTTTTATTGCATATATGATACTCTTTACGAGCACATGCATATCTCTTTTTAATTACTTTTTAGCAATATACTTGGGCGGCTTCTCTTGATAGAGAACATACGAAACAAAGCGCAACTCAAGCCCGCAGCTGCAATAAAGTACCTTACCGAAAGGTAAAGTGAATAAGTGGAAATCAAGGATCTTGTACGATCAATTTCGTTACAGACAATAAAGTAATATAACTTTATAATATCGAATATTTCTCTTGTTCAACAAATAACGTATCTTCGGTATTTTGTTGGCGTTTCGTGAAGACCGAGATGTTCTTTCTCGCGAAGCAACTTCGACAGGCGCACTTTAAAGATCAAGGTTTGTCGAATCGGATTCCATCTGATTTCGAAGTGCGTGGCATTAACACCTCACTTCTGGATCGAGCGGTTGCGCCCTTCTAAATGGACCGCATTCTTCTTTTTCTCCTTAGCCACGGCATGAGAACGATATATTCCTCATTTGCTGCTCGTCCTTCCCTTTCTCGTTCGCACATGTATTGTTCGAAGACATTCGTGACATTTCATCCTCTTTGATCTTAAAGTCCGAGTACCAAGATCGCGCTGCTGGTCGTAGGTTACCGGAGCTGCAACTTTGCCGCATTATAAATATTGCCCGCATTGCAAACATTATATTAAATACGCGATATTTCTTCAAAAATTTTCATCCTCATATTTTATTGTTTATTTTGTATATACATAAATATACAAAACATCTATAATAGAGTTTGTCATATATATATATATATATATATATATATATTTTTAGATTGATTATACACTGCTATTTTTATTAAAAAAGTACAGTAGCAAAAATCATTTAATAAAAATATCCATTTATTTTTTATTAGAATAATAGATATTTATATTTTATTAAACAAATTATTTCAGTTTCTTTCATTTTTTTAATTATTATAAAAAGTTTTTAATTATTATAAAAAATTTAATTATTATAAAATATATACACATAGTATATGTTGAATAATAATAATAAAGTAAGAGATGTAATAAGCATCAATGATAATTATTCACACATTCATTAAAATTTCAATTTTATATCTTTCATCACGTTATTTCTACTCTTCTCTTAATTCTTTTTTTTCACAGTGTTGAAGTATATCTTATGTTACATCTCATTTTAATTCAATGATTGACTTACTATCTTCATGTTATCGTCACTTTCTGTAATTTTCTTTACATATTCGTTATATTCGTCATTACTATATGTATGTTTATGGTTATAAGATTCTTTCTGGGTCAGACATTAAGCAGCATTTAATGTTGTTGGTTTCGCCATTTGCGTGCAGTACTCAATACATTTTATACTTGTATTGAGCTATATTGATTTGTATATATATATATATATATATATATATATATATATGCGCATAATAATATTATTATTATCATAAATTTGTTAAATAATTAATTTTATTTATTAATTTTATTAATTATCAAAGTAATTTTATATATTTATATATTTAAAAAGATCTTTCAGGAGATGATCCTGTTTTAGATACATATTTCCTTTCTTTTTGATTAAATTGCATTCTTGATCTTAATCGTTTATTATTCTTTAAAATTTTGCCTCTCGTGACCTCGAAGTCTCGGCAAAAGATCTTCCGTAAACCTCCTCCTTCCCTTCCGTTTAAATCCTACGAGAAGAAATGCATCCCAGATTGCACCATGAGAATTGCTATGAGGAGCTATGCCTAGACGGCGCATTCGATGCCGAGCGCGCTTATTATCATGTGACGTAAGAAGTGAGTGTAGTTGGAGGCCACGATCCTTTTTTTTTTCGCCGTGGCGATGCCCTGCCGTGAATCGCGGGAGGACGCTGTGTATCCACGTGAGAAGGAAACGAATAGTCGGATATCATTCCGTGTAATTCTTAATTAAAAGAAACAAATGGAAATTATCGATGGTTTTTTACTGTCTCTTCCTGTCTTTCAAAGATTCGCTATGGAATTCGGAATAAAATTCTATCCACAACTTGTTATGCATTACAGAGGACATCTGAATCTATACTCGTGACAATAATATCAGTTAAGTAAAATCGATTTATAATAAATTATGATCTACTGTCGATCTTTTTTCAGGATTTGATCTTTGCCTATAACATACATTAAAATAACATACAGAGGATGTATTTGAAGAACCTATACTTGTGGCAATAATATCAGTTAAGTAAAATTGATTTAAATTATGATCTGTTGTCGCTTTTTTCAGAGTTTGATTCTTTAATTACCTATAATGTAAATTGATAATAACAAAATAGAAGATTTATCGAAGTGTTATCGATGCTAATCAACATTTGTCGACATCGACCTTGACGCAATTCTTGTTTGCGAATCTTCCCATCGTTTCGGCGCGAAAAAGAAGAAGAAGAAGAAAGAAATACGGAGGATGCTCGCGCAATACTTTTTCTTCCCTATAAAACCATAAGATGATCTTCTGCAGGTGGGAGCACGGAAGGGGCCAAGTGGAACGTAGAATTCGCACGGCTGCGTGAATTCAATGGAAGGTTATGAATACTCGATCTTCTTGTCGAAGCCGCGTGTCATACTTAAGCCGCCGCTACGCTCGGCGATGCCTTTGTCCGTTGAATGGATCTATGTAGGCATTCCCTTGGTCGCGATGAAAGTGAAAATCCCTCGCTCTGCTCGAGACATGACCTACTGCTTGCCGAGAATCTGGGTGCTCCATCGCGCACGGTGCTGTGACATTATTCCTTTTACTCTTCTTTGCTTCCTCTGCCCTGAATCCTCACTTACGTTACACGTTGGATAACCAAATTATAGCGAGATAAAATGAATTTGAAACACATTAAATTCGTTCTCTGTTTTCAGTACTCGAAGAAGATTTCGATAATTTTATAATTTTGCAAAATGGAAATTATTTTCGAAAGTTGGAAGTAAAAGTAAAAAGCAAATGTAGCTGTGGTTGTAATTGTTTCCAAATAATTCACAAAAATAAAGTAAGAAATACTATTTACAAACATTGAAATCAAAATTAATTTAATTATTAACGTATTAGACATATGATTAATAAAAATTAGATAATAAAATTTAATTTTGAAAAATAAACTCAGCAAACACCAAGTTACATGTAATGTAACCTATTAGTTATAATTTCCTATTCAATATAATTATAATATAACACGTGTATTATGTTACAATTATAATTTTTAAGTGGGAAATTACAATTGGATACGTTATATATAATTTAGTATTTGCTGAGAAGTATAATTATAATGATTGAATTATATGAAATTCTCAAATCTTTTCTTATGTATTTAATAATGTTAAAAATAAAAAAGTATCGCACTTTGTTTTGTTTGCAGAAATACAATTAAAAACAATCATTATATCACATCTAAGTTTTCAGAACCATATTTAAATAATTAATATCAAATTCATTTTCTATTATCTCATGAAATTCTTAAATCGCTTAAATAAATTACATTGAATACAAATAAAGAATATATTTAAATAATTAATGACGCAAATATATTATCATTTTTTTTGATAGATGTACGTTATGTATATAATTATATATTAAACGTACACGTGAGATGTGAATATACTCGGCAGGTGCGCATTCAGAGGCTAATTCTAGGTGTATGACTATGTAGCAGTCAACATAATAGCATAATTGCAATCTAAAGATGAAGAAATCAAGCATGCGCAGGATTCGATAATTTTGCAAGATAGGACATTTTCTTCATGCAGCGAAGAAAAATTATGAGAGTGTCGGGAGTGTCTTGAAAAAATATTTGAAACTGTTTTAAATGTTTCCTCAAGACATTCCCGACTCTCATAGTTTTTCTTCGCTGCATGAAGATATCCTAGCTTACAATATACTATCGAATCCTGCGCACACCTGATTACTTCATCTTTAGATTGTAATTATGCCATTAGATCTACTGCTACATACTCATACTTGTAGAATTAGCTTCTGAATGTGCATCTGCCGAGTATATTCACATTTTGCACGTGTACGTGCGAGTGCGTGCGTGCGTTTTGAAACCCCCGCACGTTACTTGACATCATTCGTGAAGAATGTAGTACACTTTTGCTAGTCTCATCAAGGGAAAATTAACTTTCTCAGGAGATCCGCTACTCGCAAACATGCTACAACATTTTAAATGAAGTAATACTTAACGTGTAACTATTAATCATGCAGCATAATTCATATATATAAAATATCTTGTACTAATATGTTAATAACGTTGTTAACTTTCAGCTTTTGATATTAAGTTAATCAAAGAAAGAATTTGAAAAGGAGTTAATTTTTTTTTTACAAAAATTGTTCAAGGCTTTACAGTATATAGCAGTAAAAAGAAAGACCGTTTCATGAATTATTCATTAAAAATGCAAATAGGTAAAATCATATTCTTTGATTAGTTTTGTATATAATTTACTTTTATAGAATTTGAATTTAAAGTTTGCTTTTATAACAACAATTGTTATAAATTGGATGATTGTCCGAAAGAAAAGGTTCCGGAAGAAAGATTTCCTACTTTCAAATATCTTATTGTCACTGTTTTGATAGAAATTTCAGATAAATTTAAATTTATTATCTGTGCTTATACACAGAGCGTTTTTAAAAAAGTTTAGATAATTTCTGTTTTTGTTTTTATTATCTTTTCTTATTAAATTTTTTTGTGAACAAATCTTTCAACTCTTTCAATTTTTTTATCTGAACATTGTTTAGCTGAATATTCAGCTAACCGAAACATATTCATTCTAATTATCGGGAAGAACTAATTATCCGAATATCCTGTTCTTTGATTAGTCCGAATACAATAGAATTCCATTATATTAAGAATATTTGTGAATTTAATTGAATGTATAGTTTTGGCGACATATAAAACTGCAATAATGAGTGATTAAAACAACGCGCTGGAAATTTCGCATGAAAGAGATTTGCTTAAATTTCTCAGGCAGTTTTGCGGACGGACAAAGGGAAATTAGTTACGCGATTGGTTGCGATGCGACCTTAATAATCTTCTTTTTCCGGCGCACAATATAACGCGACAATAGAAGAGATTTCGATGCATACTTGGACACAGGAATATTTACGATATAAGGGTCACAGAGCGTGCTGTGAGATCAAGGCCTACACATCAAAAACATCATGCCCAGAATGGGCATCGGTTTAGTTTGCGATTTTAACCTTTTTGTTCGATCGAGCGATTAATCACGATATGTAAGCCTTTTATTTGAAAAATCGAATGTTTCATCGATCGAGCATGATGTACTGCGATATTTAAGACGGAAGGCTTGAAATTATTACTTAAATTACGTGAGAAAGGAGAGTGAGAAAACCGTGTGAATTTTTTTTAATTGTCTCTGTTTATAAACGTTACGAAAATAAATGTTTACTTTGTTGCACTTTAGAAACAGTAAATTTTGAACTCGGAAATAACATTAAAAAATATTTAATTATAAATTATGAACTTGGTTTATATTATATTTTTTTATAAGATTTCCGCAATTTTAAAAATTATCTTTTTTTATTGGAAAATAAGATTAAATTAAAATAATTATGATAAAAACTGTATTTGTACTTTCATTTTATATTATTTATATTTCGCGGATTTTTTATTGTAATAAAGAAATTGTAATTCTTAACAAGTAAGATTTTTCGTAAACGTAAATAACGTTCTTTTTTGCGATCAGTCATATGGTATACATGTTGCGTCCACTTATTGTGCTTTCCGTTACAAATTTATTGCAGTTGCAATTGGCATTGTTACAAATGAGATCTTGCTATCTCGCGATCACATGCAATGATAGGTGAAACATCCTGAGAAATGCATAAAATCTTGAGAAACGCATATAAATGACTTCATCCATCTTGTACCAGTACTATATTTACATACATAGTTTTCTTTTTGAATTTACAGCAAAATGAAGTTAATTAATACATATATTACATGTATTAAACCAGTCACCATTAAAATTATATATGTATTAAACCAGCTGATTATTCAATTGATTCAATGATTTACGCCGTTTTACTTAATAATTTTTTTTTATATAATAATTAAAGAAGAGTATAAAATGCCTATGTTTAGATGTGTGAGAAAAGATCTAAAACTTCAAAACAAAAAATACTTCCCATATTGCAAAATCAATCTTCGGTTATTTTGTAAACTTAGGGTTTAAAATTTACTTGAAGTGCAATCGATAATCATCTCGCTGAACATCATTTAAATCGAGATACTTAAATACTTAATGGGATACGGTAATTTATCGTCACTGACAGTATGACTACAAGCAATATACCGTAACATGGGAGGATACACATTGTGTACGAAACCGAACGAAATATCAAATTGTTCCCATCGCCCTATGATGAAATGAACAGAAGTACGGAAGGAGTGATGAAAGGAGGGAGAAGCCTTTTTCATTGCAGGCGGACAAAGAACATAGCAAGACATCCGGCGAATTTCGACGAGATTGCATCTGCTATTAATACACGTGGGATCACACCGATTGCACTAATGATATGCACGACACCGTTGCAAAACGTACTGTCCCAAACACTAAACGCCCGCAATAACTATTAGTATTGCGTCGGCCTCAATCCATACGAAACGACTTACTCAAACAGAATTCAAGACAAAAAGACTATTAAGTTAAAGAGCAAAAAACGAAATATGAACTACAATTAACATAAATAAATGGAGATAAAAGACAAAATTAATTCAGATTATTTAAAAATCTTGAGATTTGCGATTCTAATCTACAAAATATATAATCTATAAAATATAATTACTTCTGTTCAAGCACAAACCTTGAAAAAATTGATCTTCAAGAGATTTTAAGAAGCAGAAACAAGATATTATATAAATATACGCATCAAATAACTCCTGAGCAGAAATTTTGGAAAGACTTTGACAAGGATTTAATAAACATGCCATAACGCCTAATCAGGAATTCATCGAATAATTCTTATTGCCCCGATCGTAAATGTAATCGTTAAAACTGCCTGATCACTTTTTTCTTTTTAAAATTTCATAATTGTCTCTTGTTACACCTTATATTTAAAAAAAATACTGATAGTGCATCAAGTCTATGTATTGATAAAGTTCAGTTTATAAATTAAGTTGTAATCCAGATAAGTACAAAAAATTTTCGAACTATTTTTTTATGAAGAGCAATTAAAAAATGAATATTAATAATAACACGAATAAAAATAAAATTAAAAAATACTACTCATAAAATCATCATTTCAATATTGCGTCATTTATAATGTTTAGTCCGCACGAAATAATTTATAGTGGAATGTAATTTAAAAAAATAATTTTTAAAAATTATGATTATAATTCTATACATAATAAATATATAATAGAAATCATATATAAGGAAACATTAAGATCTAATCTTCTTATATAAATGTTATCTCAACAATCACATGTTATGCCCCTTTGAATTTCACTTGAACGATGGTATGTACACATACGTGTACTTTCAATATGTCACTTTCAGCATGGATTAAAGTAGCGAAGATATGATTGCGTGACTTAAAATTAAACAAAGACAGATTGCAGCGTGACGTTTGTCTAATGAGGGATATTTCTCATTAATAATATTGAAATTACAATGTATTTGCGCGCGTGAGTTGGACAATCGCAAGTTATTCGCGACCTTTCTTCGCAAGCATGGCAAATGTGTTTTGAATCATCGTGCTTTTCATGAATGTACGTGAGGATTAATGCTGGAATATAACTCAACGATGGTATGTCAATTGCGGCCGATATTAACGGCGCCAGACTATAGAGGTAGAGATGAGAAAAAAATTTTACGAGGAAGATGTTGAACATGTTCACGCGAGGTCGACCGACATTATTTCATCACGTACGTGTATATGCGCTAATAAACCGACGGATTTGACTTGGGATGTAATTAACCTGTAACGTTGCTACACGTATATCGGGACATTACGTCACGAAATCGCATCTAATTTCTGATTTATGATACAATCGGAAATGTCAACGAGCGAAAAAGATTATTGGAAACGGTTATTAACATTACGATAGGCGAATTAATTATGATGGATATCCATCTTGAGTAAATTGGTACTTCTAATATAAATTAATAAAATCGTTATGTGTACAGGATCAGATTTAATAAAAATATTATATTTTCCATTAAAGTAGAATGGATTTGAAAGTAAATACAAAGTTTATACAAGAGCTTTATTATATAATTTTTGAATTTATGTAAAAAATATTTTTATTATTATTTCTTATTATTATTGTAATAAATGTTATATTTTCTAATTATATATGTATCGTAACTGTTCAAGTACGTAATATTTCATAATAATATATTTACTATGATGCAATTTTTTAATTCTTGATTACCTGTATTAACCTTATATATATTGCAAAAGTATTAAAAATATATACATATATCAATTTATATATCATTTTATATTAGTCTAATGTTTTAATTTATATCAAGAAGACTTAATAAAATTTTCGAATCAATTCAATCTTAATTAGCTTTCTTTGGCATCACATGTTAGCCTAATAGCTAATTCGTTGAAGTACTTGCATAATAATTTGCTACTCCACACACTTCGCTTATATTTATGACTCTTGCAGATTATAAATATCCTAGCTATTATACAAAGGTAACTTAAGACGGATTTAGCCAAAACTAATACAAGTATTGATATATGTATAATTGACTTCAATTAATAAATTACATTTAATATATTATATTTAATATTATTGTAATTTAATTAAATTATTGCATTTTTTAAAATTAATTATTTTTATTAATATTCTTATACCTATATATTTAAAAAATGCAATAATTAAATTAAATTACAATTAAATAAAATTGAATCACTAAAATTTTTTAATTTAATTTTTCTAAAAATTTGCAAATAATATATTTATAAGTGCGTACGCTATAGTAGATATATTAAAAATGAACTAAATTCGAAAAGAGAAAAGAGGCAAAATTGTTAAAAAATTTATTGATATGTAAAATTGCATCAACAATAATTGGAATTAACTTAAATTAAAGAAACAACAAATATATTTAGATTTGGATTATACAATTTTCCAATCCAAGTTAAAGAAATATTAACAAAAAATACTTCTAAAAATATTTCTAAATTTTTTATGACATACATTTACGCAAACAATTTAATACACATCATCTCATATAATAGCTGACTTTAGACATTTCGCACATCATAATTAATGAGCATTGAAAGATTAATCGCGACGTGTAATTTAAATTTGGAGATCATTGCAACATTTATCTAATTGTAAGATCGACTATTATAGAGATATCACGGATTGTAACAGATCTTTAGTGCAATCCATCTATCGAAGCAATTGTCTTTCTCAATAGCGCCGTGTATGGAGCTTGTGAAGTAAACGCTTGTGAAGAAAAGGGCCTAGCCTAACGATTGGGCCCCTGTCAAAAGACCATTGTGTGTTTAAAACGCTGGAGAACTCAGATGTTAGAACTCTGTTTAGAGATGATCAATGAGGCAAGATGTAATCAAAAGCCTTAAGTAGCAAACTTCTCAATAAGCGCGATATACATTTGATACGGTCAGTATGAATTTAATATGTTTTGAATAATATTTTTTAATACTTCAAGACTTTATGATTTAATTAAAACGATTTTGAACTTGAAAATATTTTTGAGAGATAATTTTTATCATTAAAAATAAATAATTTTAATGATGATGATAAAATGTAATACACTGTAAGAAATTTCTGTTGTAAACTTCCAAAAGTGTTAAAAGTTTTTATCCAACAAAAATGTGCTCTAAATTTAATATATTTAATTATATATTAATTTAATTATATTTAAACAGTTGTGAAATTACAATAATTTTGTGATAAAGTATGTGCAAATCTCTAATACGCATGCGTGGCACGCCAGTTTTGTAAATTCACATCAAATTTCTATTGTAAATTTACAAATATTGTAAAATTACAGCAAAACGTTATGTAGTTTGTAAATTTACTACACATTTTTATTGCAAGGATACTGTAAATTCACAAACATTTCTAACAGTGTATAATCAAAATTATTCTATTTTAATTTTACATTTTATTTACAAAATTATTTATATTAGCGATACGAAACGATTTTAAAATAATTTTATAAAATGAAAATGGAGATTTCTTAATTGAAGGAACACTTAAAACAAAAAGTATTATTAGATAATACATTCGTGATTTATTTATCGTCAGTATCAACATGACCAAATATCGCGAGAAAGATTCCTATCAGATACAAAATATTATTTATGATACTGACAAGCTTCATTATTGTATTTGAAACTTGTTGATGTTAACATGACGTTGTAATTATTACATTTCTTTTTAACATCATGGTTATTACATATTCCGCTAAAATTAGACGCAGCTTCTAGGATTAAATAAAATATTATCAATAAAATAATTATAAATTCCAGAAACAAAACGGAAACTAAAGAATAGAAATTATTACATAACAATTACAAATATTACAGGTACAAAATAGAAAATAAAAATATTACGATCACGATTTCTCTGTATAGATAAAATTATTTATTTTCTTCTATTCGATAACGAAGATTGCTAAATGAAATGCACAGCAACATTTGCGCTCGATCTCGACTCTCTTTTCTAACACTCATTATTTATCTTCGTTTATCTTAGATCTTTTATCCGGAGGATTACTTCAACACTAGCAACTATTTTTATAATGGAGCAAATATGCAAGAAGAGGATCTTACGCTAATTTGATCTTTGTAAGACGCTAATAGAAAAGTTTCACGGTGTGATCCGTCAGTGAGTAAAGGACACATGCATTAGCCAGGTCGCCTCCGTGATGCGAGACCTTATGTCGTTGTCGAAGAACCATATACGTGTATCTCTACGCGCGCGATTCAACCTCACATTCCCGCTCGATACTCCGATCTTATGCAAATCGTCCGGGCAATGCACGGCACGCCATAGTGAACTGATGAACGGCTGGGTAAGGTCACCGAGGAGGAAGGTTAAAACAAACACCGACTCAACCCCTCCTTTCGCCAATGATGCCGACGATGCCTATGATACAATCCCGGATAATGGTGCAGAAGATGCGCGGCAACCCTTCCGACTGCAACAGTGCAATTGCAATTAATGTTCAGGTAAACCGTCTTCTCGTGAAAGAAGTCAAAGTACTTCGCAACCCTCGATATATCTTGATCATTATGCGCTTCGCTTTTCGCTGGGATTCGTGATAATCTTGATAGTAATATGCGACTATACATTTCATTGAACATAATGTATATCTTATAACGTATATAACGTACCATATAAGACTTGATGCAGCCAGTATTCAATGATGCAATAGATGATCTTTCAGTTTCTTTTCGTAGCTCTCATTCTTTATTTTCTCATTTCTCTTCTTTTCTTTTCTTCTTTTCTTCTTTATTTCTTTCTTTGCCGATAATTTTTGCATTTTTTTCTTTTTCTTTTTAATTTTCTTTTTTATTTTCTTCTTTTTTGTTGTCTTTTCTCTTGTTTTTTAAACGTGATAGTATTATGACTTGGTGTTTTTGGTGTTAAATATTATTTAGAAAATATAATTTGACAATAATTTATTTTATTCAAACAAAGAGTCTCGCTTGTAGTAAAAATTTATAAATATCTACATATTTATTGAAAACAAATTTTTTTTTCTCTTAAGCAGAATGTTTCTATTAAAAAGAAAAATCAGAAATGTAATGAAATTTTTTACAAAAATTTATGACTATGATTACTGGGTATCGCATAACGCATTAATGTTAACGTTTATAAATTATGTTAGGTTGAAACGTATAATTACGATTACACAGATCATAATTTAATCGTTTACGAATGAGAGGAGAATAATAGTTGCTAATAGTAAAGCAGCATTCTTTGTTTTCCGAAGATTATCAGGCCCATCTCACATTGGGTCCTCGGTATAAAAATTTATATCGCAGAATGCCGCAGCTTTGTCTCCGACTCTCTTATTATCGGACTCTCTCCCAATCTAACGATTCATGTGATTCGACATCGACGATACTTAAAGGTAACTTCTTCCGTGACATTAAAAAGGCACTCCCAGGTTCTCATTGCACCGGTCCCTTTGCTTGCAGTTTCACACGGCGGTGTCGGATGTAGAAATATCTGCACTGGTAACAACGTTCCATTTCTATAGCGATTTACGAGCAAGCATAATCTTTTAGTTCGTATCTAGGATTAAACATATATTTAGTTTTCTCAAGAATTATTCTTTCCCATTATGTGCCTACATGTTATTATGTGTGTGTGTGTGTGTGTGTGTGTGTGTGTGTGTGCGTGTGCGTGCGTGTGTGTGTGTGTGTGTGTGTGTGTGTGTGTGTGTGTGTGTGTGTGTGTGTGTGTGTGTGTGTGTGTGTGTGTGTGTGTGTATATGAG
>Ga0157364_1004210_pt1 | contig 14299 bp, 6 predicted proteins | sample AttsexASBM2_FD_111476 | JGI IMG/M metagenome (GOLD analysis project Ga0157364, IMG submission 111476) | Fungus gardens microbial communities from leaf cutter ant in Ribeirão Preto, State of São Paulo, Brazil - Atta sexdens ASBM2 | ecosystem: Host-associated > Fungi > Mycelium > Unclassified ... | reverse complement strand
TGTCTTATTATTTTTTTTTTTTTTTTTTTTATGGGGGGAAGGAAAGGTTATTTTTTTTTTTTTTTTTTTTAAAGCATATAGGAGAAGTATGCCATGTATTTTTGCGTTTCTCTAAATATTTATACGATATTATGATAAATTTAACTTGTTAATGATGAAGAAGACATCGATCATTACCTAATGTGACCGTCCCGATTTCGAGATGATTGTTTTACTGTCCACCAAAGTATGTTTGTGTATTTTGAGTGAATAATGTATTATTTTTTTTATGAATTACTATTATTTATCTTTGCATCCATATATTCACTTTCATTTTTCTAACATAAAATTGTCTGCTTTGGATTTAAAGATATCTAGTCGCATTAATCATATCAAACCTCTACTGTCAGCAAGCTTAATTTTTTCTTTTGTTTTATCACATCAACGGAAATGTTATTGAAACGGGAATGATGCAACGTCTCAAAGTTTTCAGCAATTCACGCAATTCGATAAATATTTATAGTATCTTCCACAGCAGAGTTTTGTATTCTGTTAAATTTATGTGAAAATTGCACGCGATATGTGATATTCAGCGCATTCCCGCCGAATTATAATGTCAATTTAACATATATTTTCTGAAAAGATTGTCATGTATTACGAAGTGACGCGCGACGTGTAAAAAATTTAGCATCGGCAAATAAGTTTATAACCGAGATTAACGATATTTTGCATTCGTAAGAATTTGCACTAATCATTAGGCACTTGGCTACTTTGTTGCCGGTTTGTCGCCAATATTATTGAGGCCAATTTACTTCAATCTTCTTGGCACTGCCAGATTCACTTTTCTCGCCTCATTTCTTCGCGTTCCGCGTGATCGAAGTCAGTCACCTCGATCATGCTGCGCCAATTGGCAGCCAACCTGAACATAACAAAGACTTAAGTTTGTATACGCATCACGTAACGCTAAAGAGGAAGGATAAGAGAGAGATAAAGACAAGAGATAGATAAATAAATATTTATATATATTAATATTCTAGAGCAAGAACATAAAAGAATGACAAGTAGAAAAAATGGAAAAGAAAAACGGTAACAGTACTAAATAATTTAATACTAAACACTTTAGTATTAAATAATATAAAATAAAGCTAAATAATACTAAATAATACTACTATACTAATATAAAATACAGAAATGAAAATAATAAAGATAAAAAAATTACTTATGACCGAAAGAGTTGAAGAGATATTAGAAAAATTATAAGCGTAAAAAGGGAGAGAGAGAAGTCTGCGAAATCGTGGAAAGATCACCGCATCGTGACTTTTCGTACCGTTATTTTCGAGGTTGCTCGCGTTACGCGTACCCTAAGAAAGTTCAAGTGCCTCTTGGTAAGAAACGTTCTGCAAGACCGGTATAATAAAATGCGGGAGCGTGACGGCGGAGCGATTGTGTGCGTATACACGTATGCTTGCAAAAACTAGTAATACCGTTTACGTGCGTGTAACGCGCGCTCGATTCAACAAGATCGGACAATGTCGCTCATATGATTGTCGCGACGAAACAGTTCGCGACAACTCGCGAACTTGTGTGAGGAGTGTGTTCTCGCTCTCTCGAATTGCGAATTGCGAGAACAGGAATAGCCGAACGTCTTCAAATTATAGCTGCTAAAGATAATTCTGTGCCGACTGCGGACGATTCGAGACGTACGCACGTGTGACTCACGCGGAACTTTGCTTTTCACGCAGGAGGACCACACGGCGCGCCTTCTCCATTTAACGAAACATCTTCCTTGGCTAATCGTGATTCATCGGTACCGTTACGGAACACGTGACGACATTTATGGAAATTCCTAATAAATGCCTTTTGGCCTTTTAGTTTTCGCCTTTTAATTAGGTCTTAATCGAGAGAGACAGCGAAAATGTTGATTACCTCCGCGACGCGTACTTGGACTGCAATGTCCTACACGCGCCGATGAGATTCCGAGGTAAAAGAACGAACGGTGCTATAAATATCTGCAAGCGTAACATTTCCTTTCCTCTGCCTGCGTCAAGAGTCGAGAGTCAACAGTCGCTCATCTTCGTTCCGAGACGCGTATGCATCTCGATGGCGATGCACAAGTTATTCATTACCAAGTGCCGGGCGACATTTGCGCCATTTGCGGTCCGGAAGAACCGGATCGAAAGGGACCTCTTCGTTTTTTCGTAGTTGATACTTGCTTTTCGACATTCGCGGCCCCACCCCAAACGATGCACGGATGCATCGATTTTTGCTCTTTGCGAACCGGGTCAGCAAACTGTGGCGGCCGCCGAAGGACGCCAAGGGTGTTCCGTCCTCCTCTTTCTTTCTTTCTTGCACCTCCTCGTCTTTTTCGTCTCTATGCTTCTTTTTTCTTCTTTGTGCACAGGATTTGGAAGTCGATGTCCGCTCGCTCGTTCGTGAGCGGCATTAATCTCGAGGGCGATAAAAACGTCCGATTATTGGCATTCGCTTGGCATTTCCGCGCCTAAATCGGGAGAGCCGACTATACAATCTCCGACGACATTAAAATAACGACCGCGAGCGCGATCGACTCGCTTTTGTAATTTGAATTTCTTCGACGTTATCGCCGATTCGTTTAACCACTTAACGATCGTCTTTTTAATATGGTGGTTACACGAGAATAATTCTTAAACGATCGATTCGCGCACTATTCGTAAACAGACCATTCATTCCTCGTGACTTTATGAAGCATTAAGAAATAAGAATTTTAATTTACTACTATCGGAATCACATCAGAATAGTTAAATGTAATCTGTACTGAAAAAAAAAGTCTCGTTGCATTAATCAAAGTTTCGATAGATTCAGTCAGAAAAGTATAAATCAGACATTCATTTTATATATGTATTTAATGTTTTCTGTATTTTATTGGCATAAACTTAAAAAAAAGCAAGGAAATGAGAAAAGAAAAAAATAATATTCAGGAAAATAACGGAATCTTTTTTTTAGATCTTACGAAAGAAGACTTTTCCAGTATTTAAAACTTATTGTATGTAAATCTATGTAAATACATTTAGAATCCTATTATATAAAAAGGCAGGTAATAAAGGAAGATATAAAAAGATATAAAAACACATTGTATGTAAAATATCAAGCTAGATACCGTTATAATCTTGTTTATTTCCTATATGGTTTCATTGATGGTTTTATTGCGCTTATTAGGCTAAGATTTTGAAGAGAGCCGATCGGACCAGGCCATATTTCAATCATCGACAGCAGGAAATCGCCAGTCGAATGGAGATAAACGATTGTCGGATCGGCGAGTTAAAACGCAACTATTTTCGATGTTCACATTCATGATTCCTCGCGATTCCTTATTTGCTAGAGGTATCGGATAATTAATCGACTTCAGGGTTGTTAGCAGTCAGGGAAATCGGAAAAGTCTTAAAAAGGGAACCAAGAAAAGTTAGGAAAATTATTATCAAGGAATTTGTTAATCTAAGATAAAATTAAAATATTGTAAAATTCTAAGTTTAAACTTACTTTTTTAAAAATTATGAAACAGAATTTTTTAAATTTTTTAAAGAAGCAATGCAAATATTTTTTTATTTTTAATTTTACAACGAACAGTTTGCAGAAAATCATTAATAGACGTTGTCAAAAAGAAAAAAACTTAACTTTGCAAAAGTCAAAATATGTATGTATTAATGATGAACATTTTCGTAAATTATAATTAAAATTAATTAAAATTAATTAAAATAATATAATGATAGTTAGAACATACAGTGTTTTAATGAAATGCTTAATGCCCGTATTAGTTAGACCTTGTATTAAGATTTCCTTAAATTTATCCTTAGATGGTCTACGAATTATTTTATTGGATACTGAGCATCTAAATTTGAAGAAGCCTTGAATATAAGATCTGACTATAAATACAGATAAAAATCTTAATAAGCAATGTGCAAAATAAAAGTACATGCATATATTACGTTTCTCGTAATTTATTTGTTTTTTAAGTCATAGCGTATCAGTAATATGTTCCACTTGACATTTGCAACACACTGCAAGTCATATTATTAATATTTGCAACTTGTTCTTTAAGATAAATAATTCTTTGAATATAAATATTTTTTATTGTATTATTTATAAAATAAAATATTTTAATATTTTTCTATGTTTTCATTCAAAGAATCTTTCAAGTTTTAGTCAGGGAATTTTTTCAAAAAGTGATAGAGAAAACCGGGAAAAGTGAAGGAAATTTCTTTTTCTTTTTTACTAACAACTCTGGACTTATTCCCGTAAAGACAAATTTCTTTAATGATCTCCAAACGATTTTGACTATTAAGCAGTCACGACACATACTATATGTTTTGCGCGAGAAATTAATTGCTTTAGTGTCTAAATAATTAAGATGTTATGACGATAATTGCGGTAAGCAAAAAGTGTAAGTACTATCAACATCAGTTTAATAGACTTTACGCCGGAATTATATAGACATAATTGTTGCGAAGTTATATAAAAATGAAAACATGTTTATTTCCTTTAGATTTTCAGTCTTCAATACAAATGATTAATGTTATAGGTTTATATTTACACTTCAAATATGCGCATTCATCGATAAAAGTAAGATATGATTACGTACTGTAATGTTGTATGATTAATACAGTATGATTGCGAAGAATAAATTCAATAAATGTTTAATTTAGAGTTTTTTGTACAATGACGTGACATGATAATTTGTATTTATAATAATCATTTACAAGTAGTAAGACATAGTTTTTAATTGAGGCTTGCGAATGAAAATGCAACTATCGTCAAGCGAGTAGGCTAAATATATCTGTGATTTTCTGAAGATTCGATTCCTCGAAATCGAGAGTGCGTGCGACAAACGTGATCGGAAACGTGGGAAAAGAGGAATTTCTTGGAGTGTTTATCGGTAATTCTCGAGAAGAGCATGTAACGAAATAATGCGCATCGGCACGCGACGATAAGACACGAGTAGTCACGGACGCGCAAACGAATGCGAATTCGCAATACCTTTATTTACTTTTCGGAATGCGTCGAGAATAAAAGGATCGATACAAAATACAACTCGCTATTTTCTCATTTGTATCTCGGGGAGTATTTTAAGAGCATTTAGCATACAAATGTAGGAACATTTATTTTTCTTACAATTTGTAAAATTAACATAAGGTTTTTCTCGAAGGAAGACAGATATGGCATTTCATGTATTGCATTTCTGCAAAAAAAAGTGATACAAATCGAAATTTTTCATATTTTGTATTCTGTATGAATTATATTCTAAATACGTCAGCCTTCAATTAGTGAAACAAACATTCAAAAGTGCCATCAGAAAACGAAATAAATTGAATTCAAATAAAAAAGGAATTTAAAATGAGAGAAAGAAAAAACAAAAATTTGTCTAATATAACAATTAACCTTCCGCCATTTGAAACCATTAAGACCTGAAACTTGAAACATTGTAATTTGCAAGCAAATTTGTGATTAACTCTATACAGTTAAATTACGTATATCACTACCGTAAATTAATTTCAAAATGTACAATTTTCTTCCCCCCCCTTTTCTGAACGATTTTATATTTTTATTCGTACTACTTTTCTTGCTGGAATGCGATATATGCATAATTTTTTTTTTTTTTTTTTTCCAAAAGAATTAAATATTTTCTTGCACCGGGAAAGAAATTCTCGAGCGTGGGCAATCCTCGACGTTCGCGCGAGCGAGTATACGGAGTGAGTGAACGCTCTTGGGTGACTTGGGCTACCGCGACGCGTTCACTCGGCGCGTTCTCACACGCGGGGGGATTTTTATCGGGTGGCCGAGCATAACTAAACTTTCACGCGAATCACCAGCGTAGAGTCTCGAGCCGAGTCTTGTCGAGGTGCGCGCGGCCTTTATCGTTGAACGTGGAGCAAGCGAGTAAGCGAGCGTGCAGCCGAGCCGGCCTCCTTCGCTCCGAGCGCGAGGCACTACGTATGATATTTAACCTTCTCCGTGAACGCCCCGCGCTTGCAAAACAGGCCCGTTCTCGTTTCCCCCGGCTTCATTTTCCTCCTTTTCTCGTCTAAGATCCTTTGCTCGGTCATGCGCCGGGTGAACGACTCTCTCTCGAGCGCGCGCGCGAGCTAGCGAGCGAGCACGGAGATCGGCGTTACGATCGAATTAGCCCTTTGTGTATCCCAAGTCGTATTATCCGACTAGCGCAAAGAAGCACCGTGCGATTTCTTGTCGCGATTTAGGACCCCCTACGCGGAGAGAAAGTCAGCTTAATAACCCTTTAATGCTATTTCTTTGTGATTTTACAGATATCCTTAATATCGGTTTAAAGTTCGCAGTTCTGTTAATTTTGCAAATATCGAAAATTAACATGTTTATTTTATATTCGCGTGATACTTGATGATAAAGTCGTGTTATTTAACGATTATATCCATGTAAACATTTAAACATCGTTTTATATTTCGCCGCTGTGCAAACAACGAGTTTTTCAGATGGTAGTTAGGCTAGCTGCATCATTTGCAAACCAAATAGAACCGAGGTCAAGGAGCGGATGTTGAATTTCTCGGACGGAAACTTTATCTTACTGATGCCGCCCCCGATGTGTACGCTCTTATGACCGCGGAATAGCGTCAACGGGATAGCGGAAAATTACTCTTCCACAGCATCCACTTTGCAAGAGGAATTTCATGGAATGTTAAGGAATGGAATGTTATGCAATCGTCATGTAATCAGTTCTAATATAGTGTAGAAAACACACGGAAACAAAGGATTGTAGCGAAGAAACGATTATCTAATATTAAACCGCGACTTCAAATTTCTCTTGCTGTACTTCTAATATAATTCCAATAATATCGTGATTAAAATAATACTAGAGATAGTTTACGTAATTCCGTATTTTTTGTCTGACAAATGACACAAATTACAAATCGTAGTTCTATTGATTTAGAGCCGACACCAAAATCTGTAACACACTAAAAATTCACTGTATATAATAAGTGTCTTCTTGTATGTGCGTGATTCAGTTTTGCATGTAAAAATATCAGTACTACACTATAAATACACTATAAATACATACGTGTAAATTTATTTTTGTGTATGCAGTGTGTTATGTTTACTTGAAAAATTAAATCACACATATTTAAAGGCATATCCTTGGCGTTTGCAGCGCAATTATTACGTTGAATCTGTAAGATCTATTTACTTTATTTAGGTATCTATAAGACTATTTATTTGAAAGACATTTATTAATTTCAAGGAATCAAAATGATGTAAAAGGAATGAATGTTAATTATATTTTAATAAGAATAATCAAACTTATAGATACATAGAGAAAGATTGAATTGTTTGACATTTTTCACAAAGCGATTTTTAATTAAGTGGATCCAATAGAAACCATCAACTCCGAAGGGTTAAAAATAATTCCAGAAATATATCTCGATAATTTTCTGCGCCAGCTTGTAGTTAATGTAACACGATGTGAATAGAGCCTGGTTCTACATCTAACATGCGCGTACACGCTTCGCAGCAGCCAGTCCTTCTTAGCGGGGAGGACTTTTATCATTTTTACCCGATCAGCCGCATTCCGCAGGCGAGTCCAAGCCGTTTCATACGGAGAGACTCTTTGCGGTTGGCGCAGCGGAACTTATCTCGACGTCGCATCGTGGCCGGATAACCGCGAATGTTACGACATCGCACACGTAATATTCCCACCCCGCATTCGGGAGGAAGATGACAAGCGATCACTCGAGTGTAATCAACAATGCTAACGAGGTACGATCTTGCTTCGGTGTATATCACCGATGATCTGCGCCTAACGTCACACGGACTAGATGATCTCATGCGTCAGTCGGATTTTCCTGTGCTGTAAACTTTCGCGATTTTTCTCAAAGCTTATACTTCTCGAGTTAAAAGTTGTCTAAGCTAACGATAAGACGTTCGATGATAATTTTGCAAACATTATTAAAGAGATCTTGATTTAATTTTTTTGATTTTCAAAGATTTCTTCATATCTCGGATTTTTTCGTGCTCTAATCTTTTATAATTTTTCTTGAGTCAGTCAAGAACTTTCTAAGCTCTGCATTCAAGAAAAATGTTCTCTCTAAATTCTTTGGAGTAAAATTTCATTTCTCAAAGAGTGAAAATTTTACCACTCTTGAAACAGTGAGATTTCTCATTCTTTTGGAGTGATATTCACTCCAAAAAATTTAGAGGGTTCGACAATAATTTTGCTAATGAAGAATTTTGATTTTGATTTAATTTTTTCCGAGATTTTTTTCGCGAGTAATGAAAGAATCTTAAAACCGTGGAATGCGAACCTTGGAAGCGCGATATAAGTCGGATCAAAGATGTCATTGCCGGTGCGACCTCGGGGAGAAGACGTCTCCATGTTTACGGGAAATTGTCTTTTCCTGCGCGTGCGCTTGGAACTTGATCACAAAGAAACGATATTGCGTGAGTCAAGGATTTCACGAAAGCACGCACTCTCGTTGCGAAAGTTACGCTATGCAGATACCACCTCGTACGCGACCCTGAAGCGTTGCGCGGCATCCAAATGCCTGCTTAAGAGAGCTCGTCTTCTCCATTCCTTTGTTCGAGCGTGACATTCATGAAGAATCGGAAGCTGGAAGGAGGGATTTAAGGTCAAAGGTCAAGCGAAGCGCGCCGCGCCGCGCGCGGAAAACGAGCTTGCCTATAAAATTACCATTCCGGTACTATTCGACATTCCCCTATCGACCTCCTTGTTTTCTCATCTCTCTACGAGAGTGACTTTATTTATTTAACTACGATCCTCGAGTGTCCGCGAGGGAATGAGACGATATAAGAGGATCACAGATCAATCGCGCGATCACGATTCCAAGATTTTTCCCCAAGTCGGTCTCGACGACGCTCATGTGCATTTGAAACTCTCTCGTAATATATTATAATAATATCTCTTTATGAGTTATACCATTAAATTAGAATATTGAGAAAATTATATAGTTTCGCCATAGTTACTTAAGTTTTAACTATAATTTTCGTAAAGTTATTTACTACAGAATTATGTAAAGTTATTGCATCGATGATAACGTCTTTGTAAATTGCCATCTGTGCTATTTGTAGCGAAAAGGGTTAAGTGGAACTTCGTCCAGATCATACAATGTAACGATCATGTGACTTCATCTCATCAGTTCGTCGCGGGACTGACTCCTTGGTTGTTTCATCATAGCAATAAGAATAATCGATTCGTTTCATTGATGTCACGATCGCGTGACTATATGCCAAACCGGCTCTTTACATGATAGGAACGTGTAACTTTAATCGCGAGGTATACACGCGTCAGTTGTAATTATAGTGAAAGGAATAGAGATAACTATATGAGTTTAATATAACATTCCAATAATTCTTTATCACTGTATGTGATCGATGATATTTAATAGGAAAATACGAGTGACAGCCCAATTCGAACCGTTACAGAATTTTAATTCCGCGCTGTATTCTACAGCACATTATGCGGCAGTTATTAAAGAAAATAATAAAGTGCGATTTGTTTTTTAGCGAATAAATTATTATAAAATGCAAAGAAAGAGACGAAATTTTATAGCTTTGTAGTATACAAATAATGAGAGAGAGAGAGAGAGAGAGAGAGAGAGAGAGTTTATAGCGCCAATTATATTATTTATTAAGTACAAGAGCCATCATTAGTTTGTCATTTAGTATTATTTAATTTTCCAACTTGACGACACCCTTCGATAATAATTCTCAATACGTTTAGTATACTCGTTCTATTAGGCAGTTCTTTAACGGCGTCACGTAATAGGTTACTATAATACCGCTGTGACGTTCAATTACGTTCAATTATGTATTCGTGAGCATCGTAAAAGCTTTGTCATGAGGCACCATCAATCGAATAGTGACATGCGCACACGTCCGTTGTTGCATGGAAGGAGACAAAACAACCGTTACGCGACACCCGATGTACTTTTTCTCGGTGTAAATCCTGGCGAGCCGCAAACCAAGTGCGTATCAAGTGCGTGCGTGCATGCGTTGCGTAACGCGGCACGTACGTCGCAGTCTTGCGACACAATGGCGCTAACGAGCGATGATCGACCCACGGGGGCTTTTGTAAGTATCCGCTTGATTCGCGGCAACGCATTTAACTCGCCAGTCGTCATTCTCAACCTCGACGAGGCTTTCCCATTCGATTCCGACGGAACTACGCTCGTGTGTCCGATCGTAACGACGAGGAAGCGCGGTGAAACGATCCTTGACTGTCCAATGTTAGCGCGAGCTTTAATGCCCGAGCCTATAGGCTGTAGTCTCGGAAATAGAGAATAGTCATTGTTGCGGACGTTTATGGTGGTGTACCGTTTCCGAGGTGCGCGAATAAATCGCTTGAGCTGAAATACTCCTCTGCATCTGATTTGAATTTTTGAATCAAAGAGAATTGTTGCGACTGAATAGAATATCGTGAAAAATCAGAGTAACGTTCCTCTCACACGAGGAATCTCGCGCGGCAAGATTTACGTCGCACATCTCTTCCCGCTTTCGCGCCGTGTAACGGCCTCCTCGCGCCTACTGAAACAGGTCCGCCGCCGTGCCGTATGTATCTCGGGAATAGATCTCACGAGTATTAACCTGGGACGAGATATGAATTCTGGGTTTTTTTTATTCCTGCACTAGACTCCGCTAAAACTACTTCTTTTCTTATCATCAAATATCAAATGTATACACTGACTATCTCACTTTAATTTTCAAAGTGTACACTATTCTCTAAATTTTTGGGAGTGAAATTTTCTCTTAGAGAGTGAAAAATCACTCCAAGCGAGAGTCAATTTTCAACACTCTGCAAAGAGTGAATAATTTCATTCTTCAGAGCAGAGGCTGAAGATAAATGTTAAGTTTAGCTTCCCTACATCCAATCTTGACGAAATTAGGCTCATTTGACGTGTTTTCGCACAAAACGAATGAATGTGGCAGAGAAAAGCTGTGGTTCGCGAAGTTAATCATTAAAGTTGACTTAGGAAATTCATTCCTTGAAGGAGTGAAGTGAAATTCACTCTTGCCGGACTGGCGCAACTATCATTTGGAGTGAAATTTCCCAAAAAAATTTAGAGTACAGTTCAGCTACAGAAAACAGACTTATGATGGGGTCAGAATCCGTGGGATCAGTAAACGGCATACGCGACGTATGCTTGGATATGTTGCTCGTAAATTCGCGCGCGTCCCCAACGTGTGTACACGAGGTCTCCCCCGATTAGAAAGGTCTTTCGCACGCTGCGGGACAACGCTTGCACGTCGCAGCTTGCTGTGTTCCCGCGAGCACGACGTGCACGTGTGCCAGTAATAATACGCGACCACGAAGAGGTCACGACGCCACACGTCATCGAGATGACACACAGGACACCTCGCTACCTTCCTACTCTCCCGCCGGCTTATGTCTACAAAGATCGAGAGCCGCGACTTATTCACGCTGATCTACTCTGGAATTCCATTCGTGTCTGAGACTTAAAGGTATTCGTTTGTTAAAGAGAAAATTTATTGCGATTTGAGAGATAATTGTCACTTCGAACGCCTCCGATAGAACGAATCGAAAATAAAAGACTATTATAATTATCAAGTCCATATTCATTATACGTTTAGTACTTTCAACATCGATTCGTACCTAGATAATTACGCTGTGCTAACCGCCATTGCCCCAACGATATGCAATTAATCTCCCGTCAAAACCAGTCTTGTAGAACAGCTAGGCTCGAGTATCTTACTTTCTACACGCTCGCACAGCTACCTGCAGTAAAATTAGAGATATTATCTTCCGTGTATTTTTCGAACAGTTTCAGAAAACAGCACGATACATTCGACACTACGTGTCATCCGCGAACAACTATGTAATAAGTAACGCGACGTGTCACTTATGCAAATGTCAGTCTTTTCCTAAGCAGCATCGTGTGATATTATTATCCACTAAATATGCAAATAAAATGAAAAATTTTAAGTATCGGAAATAGTTTAAAAATAAGATAAAAAAATGACGTAATATACAACTCTGGATTACCGATCGTTAGTTTTTTTATTCTCACATCTTTGTGAGGATGTCTCTGCGCGTTGTGTTAATAATTTCGAATGAAGTAAAAAGTAATAACTTAAACTGTAGATTTAGTTGCGATTCCTCTCGCTTAACTCTCACGCACGATTAATGTGGAATTCTCGGTTGAGATTCCGAGATATCCGGCGGATACTGGACGACCTTCCTCTCATGCTCGTGAACTCGACCGACCAATTATTGTTTATTGCCGGACGAACGACAGTGTTCTTATGCGCTACCTACCGTGAGGATCGCGGTTAATCGCGCTGCTCGAACAACACCAATTAAGTTAATATCCCTTTTAAGAATCGGGAGGCTAATGGTCGGACCTCGATACATCTTCCAGGTAGGATGAGGATATGGCGAAATGATTCGTGACCTACATGTTAAGTCCTTTATTGTCGTAACACGGTTGATAAAAACCGTAGTTACGATTCGACAAAATTACATATAAAACACTCCACTACAAAGGAAATTTTCGCTGAATGCTTTGACTTGAAACTCGTTTCAAGACTCATGGAAGTTTTCGGAGAATAAAGTGAAATATTGCGCGAATTTGACATTTCAGTTTGTATTGTGCATTTTTTGCTTTAGCTAGAAATATTTGTTTAATCTGTTTATAATCATAGAATTATTTATGGAAAATAAAGTCTCTCAGTAACTAATAAGTTAATTAATGAGTCCTAAATAATCCTGAAATAATACGTCGCTTCACAGCAATCCGTGTTGATTCTACCTCAACTAAGAAAAGTCATGAACACGGAATGCAAAATCAAGAAAGAGAGAGAAAAAAAAGGAAGAGCCACAACAGGAGAGGACGTTGTTGCGCAACGTTGTGCAATTGGCTAACGAGCAACGAACGCAACTGGAACGAATTTCTCCGTTGGTAGTAACGCTAGTCCACCGTCGCACTCGTTGCACAATGGATTTGCATTCAAGAGATAAATAGAAAGAGGAGGGTGCAAGAGAGGAGAGAGCAGCAGCAGCAGCAGCTCGCCGATGAGATGGTGACGTCGTTCCTCTCGTCGTGCCTAGATATCCGCTAATTTCTTTAATTACTGCCGTGGTCGGGAGTAATTAATGGTAGCCAGGGAGTAAGTCGCTCCGGTTTCCGCGTTGCGGACTATGTAATAAGGTAAACTCTCTTCCATCGACTATTTGCTGCTCGAGGCTGAGAGCTGCTCGAGAACTGAAGCAGACTGACGCGGAAATTGCGAGCCTCGCGCAAGGAGACGAGCGTGTACCCCGGTTGTTTTCTCAGCGAGACGCACGTTCGATAACGAGGATCCATGTAACAATGTGTCCTGCGGCCTATGCTCCACAGTATTAGGAGCAATCGTTCCGGGGCGATTCCGCGCGGCATAGAATTATTAATGAACACTGGGCGTTACAATCGTGACGTTTCGATGGCAGCCTCGTTAAATCGCGAGTTGTATCGCGGTAATTACCGTGGCCGCGCAAACTTGTCTATTTGTACAATTTATTTTATATGCGCACGCTCATGATTAGAAGTTGTCCGATATTATCTTGTGCGAGGTGCGTGCCGAGAGCGCGTTTTCTAACTGCGACGACCTAGGAAACACAGCGGTCGCGTACAATGTCGCCCGGTGTGCGAATGTCGATGACCTTCGAAGAAGGCAGAAGTGAGGAGGTGGATGGCAGGAACGCCAGATAGAACGAAAGAGAAAGAGAAAGAAGGAAAATATATATACAAGAGAAGATGAAGTGAGAACGACTATGCTTAGAGAAAGGAGTAGATCCTGAAGAAGAAGACGGTGAGATAGAGAAAGAAGAAGAAGATTTGTCGTATGAGCAACGTCGTCAGACCGATCGACCAACCGACTGGCATGTTTAGGCACTTAGGAGGTCTAATGGATGGATCCTTAAAGGACGATGACAACGATGGCGACGGCAGCAGTTGTCTATCACGTGTAACGTTGGTGTCAGCGCCGATTTCCTGGTGCGGCTCTGCATTGCAGGGTAACCAGCAGTTAACGCGCCACAGACCTCTGCGCGTCTGACCCCTCAGGGGTCGTTGATCTGCACTACGTGTACACGTAGTTTTAATGGGCCCGCGGGGAGATTTGAGAGTTGCGCCACGCTCCGTAAATCCGCGCGTTCGTGGGAACGGGACTTTCCTTCCTGGACGAAATTACAGATGCGTATATGCGGGCGGGAAACGTTGCCTCAACGATCCCAATAATTAGATGCAATGACAGAGAATTCAATATTTAATCCTTCGGAGCTGACGTCAAAATCTTTAACCTAGTT
>Ga0157364_1004209_pt1 | contig 14299 bp, 5 predicted proteins | sample AttsexASBM2_FD_111476 | JGI IMG/M metagenome (GOLD analysis project Ga0157364, IMG submission 111476) | Fungus gardens microbial communities from leaf cutter ant in Ribeirão Preto, State of São Paulo, Brazil - Atta sexdens ASBM2 | ecosystem: Host-associated > Fungi > Mycelium > Unclassified ... | reverse complement strand
ACACACACACACACACACACACACACACACACACACACACACACACACACACACACACACACACACACACGCACGCACGCACGCACGCACGCACGCACGCATGCACGCATGCACGCACGCACGCACGCACGCGTTTATAGTATACTGGATGGAGCATGCGGCGAAATCTCTTTGATCTTTCGTCTTGACGGATCTTGAAAGAGTAAGGTAACTAAGTGAGCATGGAACTCTCTTTCTACTCTTATCCTATTATCGAATTATGTTTCAAGAGAAGGAAGACAGTAATATATTCTTTAAAGTCAGGAGCCATTACAGTTTTGACTGGTACTAATGCAGTACGATAATTCTAAATTTACATTATTAATTATTAGATATAAAATTTGAAATATAATTTCTATGTGTATTTTGTACAAAAGTAATACTCTGAGCATAAATGTATCAACTTAACTTAGGGCCCTTGATTACATAATTCACTACTACCAAGATATTTTCGATGCTAATGCTTCGTCTATATATCGAAGCGTAACCTGCAGATTCTAATAATTTTACTAGAATACGCCATTCTGAAAGCTGGAATTCACATTGGACGTATTTCGCGGAAGATTAGAGAAATGCAACCAATTGTTGATTAGAATTTCTTTTGTACATTCTAACAAAATTGCTAAACGATTTTTTTATTTACGATTAGTTTTCGTAACCTATGCATCTCGAAAAGTACGCCTCATGGGGAATCAGCACTTTTCCATCACAAATATTCATGGATAGAAAGGTAGCGACACTTTTTTTTCGAAGTTTTGGAATACACAAAAATTTTCAGAGCAATTCATTATCCATCGATGTGTGTGACAAGCGGTTATGACAGCTGTCAAAATCATACAGAATCGAAGTATGATGAAGTCAAAAGAAACATATCTTGTGCGCTGCAAAAAAACACCAATTGGATATCGCAAGATTAGCATAAATTTAAAAGAGTAAACCAATTAGATAAATTTGTTTTGTAAATTTATTTACATCTTTTATATGGGTTTGACAATTAATACAAGATAACATGTAATGAAATAATCGTACGTAATAAAATTATATATCCGTATACCAAATCAAATTAACCAAGACTTCTTATAAATCAAAGAACTGGAAAGGATACGGACAGTAGGAATCAAACGCAGAAGATGTCACGCAAATAATATACCTATGAAGTGTAAACTTCTTTATTCACTAAAACGCGCTTACATGTTTCGACTTACTTTTGAATCTTCCTCAGAGACAACATAAACTAACATATATAAAAACTGTGAATAAAAGTTATCCTATCAGTGAGCTCCCCTACATCGAGAATTTAAATGTCGGAATTAAAACCAAAAAGAGTGAAAGAAAAAGGGAAAGAAAAAAAAGAAAAGTATCCTACTGCCCGTATTTTTTTCAGTTATTTGATTTATAAGGAATCTTGGTTAGTTTGATTTATCATACGGATTTATTATACGCAGGCGTCCACTTTAACATTCTCCTTTTTTTCAATTTATTTATTCCGTTTTTAAATCGGAAACAGTTAGATTATTAAAGTCGTGGATTAAATCACGTATTTGTTTAACTAAAAGTCTTTTACACGCTAGATTCATAAGATACTGTATCATAAACAATATTATCCCACCTCACTTATTATACATCGGCTATATAGTTTTAAATTGGAACTTTTGAAAACAGTTGAATTAAAAAATATGATAAAAAATATATTTGAATATATTACACATCAATGTGTTATGAATATTTTGAAGTCAGAATTGAATGATACTTATAGGAAAATAGATTCGATTCGGGTACAGCATTTTTCCGATTTGCACATGCTATTTCCCGTTGCTTTCCTATTCATATTTGCGACGCCTTTTTTGATAAACAGGGGAAATCTTCATACTTTTCCTTCTTGCGAAATGAGTAGAATTAATTCGAAGTGTTGCTGGCTGTTGTCGAAACAGAGGAAAGAATTACTAAATAATAATATTTAAAATATCAGACCTATTCGTTATTATCAGAAGATAGTGTCCGCTGTTGACGTTGATCATAGCAGGAATGAAGTTGGAGGATAGTGTTAGTGTTAGGTTGTCGTTGTATCCTAACGTACAAAATTCAAATGTTGAGACAGTTAGAGAAATACAGATTGATCCTCAGCCCTTTCTTCACTCATTTCTTCTTCTTCATTTATTTCACAAAGGAATGACTGATTCGTATCTATTAACCATTTCCATACCTCCTATACAGAACTTTTTACAATTGGGAGATAATCTTTCCTTACCTTTGAACAATAGATTAAATTTAACAGTCGATCTTATTAAGTTGAAAGTAATATTTACAAATTGCCTATTGATGAGTGGATCTTAATCTCGAATCACTCATTTCCTATACTATACAACTTAGCTTCTTATTCTCTACATTGTACGGAGATAGATAAGAGTTTGTCACAGCTAGCGAAAGACACTAGGGTTTTTTTAAGGGATATGAATGATAGGATTTTTACTCGTGCGGATAAAGGGAATGTGACGGTAGCATTAGATAGATAGGTGTACATTTCCAGGATAAATGATTCAGGATGTGAACACTTATGAGGTAGTGAAAGGGACGAGGAGGATAGTAATGGACTTTACTAGTTAGTTGAAAGGAAAAAAGTATATAGCTAATTCCACATATAGAAGTTAGATAATGATGGAATACTTCCGAGGGCCTACGCTCTTCCAAAGATACATAAGCAGTATTGCCCCTTTCGTATAATAGTTTCTTCGATAAACAGCCCTTTGTATTCGTTAGCAGTATTTCTTGATAATATTATCATAAAAACAATTCCTAAGACAGATAGTCATATCGAAAATAGTTTTAAATTTTTTAAGAAACTTGATGATAGACATTTGAGTGATGAATTTCAGTTAATGTCACTGGATGTTGTGACCCTTTTCACTAACGTCCCCATTGACTATGCGATGTATTAAAGACCAATTTATTTCTAGAGAATTTGTTGTTTACCGAAGGAGGAATTTATCAAAACGGTTCAGTTTGTTTTAGAGTCTACATTTTTTGTTTTTGATAGTGTTACATATAGGCAGAATTACAGGCTCTCCGTTATCTTCCGTCATTGCGGATCTAGTTATACGAAAGCTGAAGGTTAGAGCTTTGTTTTTGATTTAGTTTTTATTGTCCTTTTACTATAGATTTGTTCTCGATATTATTGGCGACACCTGTATCTTCATTAGTTTCATTTTTGAAATTTTTAATTCTAAGCATTCTAGACTTTAGTTCACTATGGAGGTAGAAGATGATAGATTGAATTTTTTGGATGTTACAGTGATTAGAGATAATAATTTGATAGAGTTCAATTGGTATCACAATTTCCAATTTTTTCGGGTAGATATTTGAATTTTTGATCACAGCATCCGATTTCTCAAAAAATAGGTACAATCGCGGGATTAGTTGATAGGATAGTTTTGTTTTCGAATCTTAAATTTCACTTTGATAATTTATGTTTATTAAAGTATTGTTAAAGAATGATTATTCATTGAATTTTATATTTGAGAATATTAACAATCATTTGAAGAAAATTATTATAGCTAGTAATAGAAAGAGTTAATGATAAGCAGTGCAGTCTTCGTGATTCAGTGTTCCTTTTGTTTGTGATATTACTGAGAAGTTTAATAGATTGAATAGAGCGAGCGTATGAGGGTATCGTTTTATAGTACTAATAAATTGCGAGAATTCATTAGGATGCATAAGGACCCTTTATCGCGTGACAAGATGTCGAATGTTGTTTATAAGATCTCGTGTAAGAATTGCAAATTATGTGGGACAGACGTATAGACAGCTGAGGTCAAGAATCACAGAGTATAAGAACAACATCCAATGGAAAACTTACTCGTAATGTCATAATGGAGCATCGATTAAGAAGGCCATGATTTTGATTAGGATAACGTTACAATATTGGAGGAGCCTCACTACAGGAAAAGATTGATTTCGGAGATGATATTCATCAGGAAACAGACGCATGCACTCAACCTGCAGACGGATATGGAGAGGCTTCTCAAAGCCTGTCTTCCAATCACAGACAGCTATAAAGGCTTGAATTGTTATCACGTCAATCAGCATCGTTCGTACGCAATAATGAGTTTTTCTGACGTGTTTATCGACACTTTAATGTTACTTCGTAACATTAAAACATTAATCAATTCCAAGTTTTTTGTTCTCGAAATTGATTAATGTTTTAATGTTACTTTTCCATTTGTTTCCATTTGTCTCTGAAAATTACTAGCTAAAAAACAAAAAGTGATTCACTGTGTCTGATACTGACTGGCCAACATTATCAGGAGCCGGTTCTTGAATATTTTTATAACAATGTTTGCGATTGATACTCTGTGAGCATGGTGAGCATTTTTATATTTGCTGAATAATTAATTATAATTTTAAAATGTTTGATAAATTAGTTCTCCATATTCTGTTTTACAATATTTCCTAATTTTTTTTTCTTTTCCTTTTTTTTCATTCTTTTTGGTTTTTATTCCGACATTTAAATTCTCGATGTAGAGGAATTCAACATGACAGGATAATTTTTATTCACTTTTATATATGTTAGTTTATGTTGTCTCTGAGGAACACTTAAAAATGAACCGAAACGCGTTTTAATGAATAAAGAAGTTTCACACTAGGTATATTATTTGCGCGACATCTTCTGCGTTTGACTCCTACTACCCGTATATTTTCCAATTCTTAAAATTAGATATCATATAATATATGTATATATATATATATATATATATATAAAATATGTCTATATATATTTTTATTTGTATAATTTGTTTGAATGTACAAGGAAAATAATAAGAAAAGATAATAATAGATAATATAATGTAACAGAAATAATATCTTAAATAGCACTTAGGCTGCGATTAAAGCACTACTCACTACAAATGCTTTGAAGCGTTTGATTGATCAATCATAAGAAAAAGTTTTACAAATTGACCGATCAAAAAACGATTTAAAGCATTTATAGCATTGCGTTGATCATTTCCACAGTAAACTTAATATCTTGTGACGCTTTTATTTGTAAGTGAGACTTTGATCGCAGTCTATTTAAGTACAATACTATAATAATATAAATCATGTGAAAACGCAATAGTTTATAAAATATTTAATTGTTTATTAAAATTATAAACAATGAAATATTTCGTAAACTATTGCGTATTCACATGATTTATACTATCACTTTGATCAAAAAGTTCCCGGAATTATCACCAATGATGCTCTGAGTCAGCTGATTTGAGTTCTGTTTTTTTGGTTAGGTTCACATCTATCATTGACATTCCCATCAAATTTTATCACCATAGCTTGACATTTGTAAAATTTACGCCGTCTTGAGTACATCCTCTGCACGATTATTTTCGATTTTTGCAGTTTTAAAAATGGAATGGATTTTGCACCATGATAACGCACCGTCGCACAGTGCCATCATTATCCGTGACCAAGAATGAAACGAATACCATCCAACAGCCATTGAATTCGCCATATGGCTCCCTGCGATTTTTTTCTGTTCGATCGAGTCAAAAAACTATTACGGGGAACGCATTTTAACAGCCGAAAGGAAGTAATGGAAAAATCGAAGATGACTCTGATAGTTATACTGACAATAGAGTTCCAGAAAGTTTCGAGAGCTGGATCAAGCGCTGGCATAAGTGCGTTGCAGTCGATGGAGAGTACTTTGAAGAGAATAATATCACTTTTGATGAATAAAACTTGTATTTTGAATTTTCTGAATGAATTTCGAGAACTTTTTGATCAAGGTAGTATTTTGGATTAATGGGAGGAATATACTATTACCATAATTTATTAAAATTTATAATTAAGACCCTTATTGATGCAAGGAGCCGCCGAGCGGCCGAGATTGCCGAGACGAGCATTTTCAGTCGTTTGAAACAAGCGATTAATATGAGAAGGAGATTGCTGTCTCATTTACTCTCGGCGCGCCGAAGGCGAACAGTGCGAACACACATACATGGGCTCATGCTTGAATGTGTTGCTACTAGTTTCGCTAGACCGCCGTCTGATTCAGTGTCATTGTCAACGCCACTGTCAACGCAAAGTTCTTGGCTGAGTAGTCAGAAGCTTTACCATTACAAAGAACCGATAATTGCAAATAGTAATATTTAAGATCGCATGAAAATTCTAATAAAATCCAAAAGCATGTTAAACATTACTAATATAAAATATATAACACTGTCTCGAATTTTATATTAATAATATTTTAACATGGCTTTAGATATTATTAGAATTTTAATTTTTATACGACTTTAATTGTATTCGTAATTATCGATACATTATGACATTGATAATGACCTAATAGGTCGAAACGTTTATTCAATTATATATAAAATTTAATTTTACATTATTTTCGGATATTAAAGTGATTTATTGGCTTGCAGCCTCTTTTTTATTATTTATTTTATATTGAATTTTTATTTTTATTATATAGGTTATAAATATGTACCAATGGAAACTTATTTCGACATTTTGCTCTTGATTAATTTGTTCCTTAGTTTTTCTAGCTTTTATTGCTATAGCCGATTGCAACATAATGTAGCATTGTTGATGTTTTATTTTTAAAAAATATAAAATTTCGTATGCGCAATATTAGTTGCTTTCCATTTGCACAAATGAAATTGAGTCTGAAGTAAGCTGAATGTTTCATACTCGGATTAATGACGTCATTATTTGCTTAGTTTGATAAAAAGTTATCACAGACAACACAGGTTCGAATCTGATTTTAAGGCGAGTTTCACTAAAGCACACGGTCTCGATCTTGTGCAGATTATAGGCAAAATTCAATGAAATCTCACTTGTCAGAATGTAAAAGGAACGCGCATTCAAGTGAATTATGACGTCACTAGTGAGAATTATCTGAAAATCAGTGCAAATGGAACTATTGTTGAAAGCAACTATTCTCGTCACAATATCTAGCAATATCACAGGCTACATTCCGTTTCACGCATGAAGCGGATGATGCATCATTTATCCTTGTTTAATATTCGATGGATAACAAGAATAAATAATGCAGCATGTGTGAAACAGCCACAGTTACTTTATTATTTTATTCGCTAGAAAGCAGCATCAATGTCGCCAGACAATATGGCGGCCCCTTCCTCTCCTAAACTCTTCACTCCCGTACTTAAAGGCTCCGTCCAGGGGTTCGATTGTGTATTTTGAAATGAGATGAAAATTATAAAAATGAGCAATGATTATTAAGTATTGACAATTCAATTATGAATATTCTAGTGAATTGTTCACTTTTGTAATTTTCACCTTATGTAGTTTTCACCTTGTTTTAAGATACACAATCGATTCCTTGATATTCATACATCCATGGTTGTTCCACGCTTCGAAACAAAGAGAGAAAAGGCACATAGCGGGATTTGACGAAGATGCATAGAGATTAGTTGTAGCAACATCATTTATTTTTTCGCAGTTGGTAGGCTTGGATTTACGAACGATATTTTGACTCGCAAAAGGGGCGTGGTTTATCCAAACTGAGTACACCATCACAATATAACTACATACAGGCTGTATTCTAAATTTACTGCCAGCATTGAAAATGTTATAGTTTATGTTACGTATAACTATACTATTTTCAGTACTGGCAGTCAATTTTGGAACATAGTCACAGTAGCGACAGTACAAATGAAGGATTCAGTTTTATTCTGCGTTGGCTGTAAAACCAAGAATATGATAGACTGTCATAGCATTAAAATTGTGGCGACGACTATTGAGACACAGTATTTTATTTTCCATCCTAGGGATAAAGTTTTATGATTGATACCTTACTCTCAATCGCAGTTTATTGTGTCTCAATAGTTGTTGCCACAGTTTTAATGCTATGATAGTCCGCCATATTCTTGGATTTATCCTGAGTGAATATTGTATAATTACACATATTAAGATGAATAAAATAGGTGGAATCTCTTGTACTTTTGCTACATACAAGCGGCAACCAAATAAACTAAATCTATTAATATATACAATGATATATCTAAAATCATATATAGAATTTATCCAAATTTAAAAAATACTTTTTATGCGAAATACTACAACATCTCTTGATGCCGTTTAAATTACTAAAACCTTCAACATGGTTGATAGTCACGTGATCATCGATATCAAAGAAGATGACAGCTACTGTTACTACTGTGCTTAGTTATACTATGACACTATGAGTGTTCGGGGAGACACTATTCGCGTTACGGACGCAAACGCTACCAACACTATCGTGGAGCCAATAGCGCGATAGCGTTAGCAAACTCCATGAACGATCCTAGCGTAGCGTTGGTAGCGTTTAAGATTTAATATTCGCCAGAGAGATTTAATATCCATCGAGATTAAGTTAATGTAGGGGATTCTGTTTTCAATTATCGACCAAATTTTTCTTTCTAATTAAAATTTTTGTAAAGTATATGTAACGTAAATTTTTAATTTTCTCATAGTGAATAACACAACGCAATTTCAATTGCAATCTTTATGATGGCTTGCCGCTAGATCAAAGTGAACAATATAAATTAGATCAAAAAATTAATAGTTACACTGAATTAAAATTAATCAGATAAAAGGAAGAATCCTTGAGCATCCATTGTCGATTTAAGAAGAAGTATATCTACGTCTAAGGACCTTAAGCATTTGCAGTGGAATATCCTGCCACGTAGTAACTTTTTTCCATACACGGGAATTAAAAATCGCTAGTAACAAGATATCTTTGACTTTAACACTTTTGTAATTAAATCAAATACACAAGTTGAACACTCTGCAGAAACTTTGAAAAGTTAAAGATGATACACAAGCAAGAATTACGTTCACTCCAGCCAAGTCATCAATTGCTGAGATTGAAATTGAGATTGCATTCATTACGATAAAATTTGAAATTCACATTTACGTACGTAGAACGTATTCCACAAAATTCTAAAGAGAGAAAAGTTTCGTGCCACTCGAGAACAGAATCCTCTTAAACATTAATCTAATATCTAATCATAACGAATGTTAAACGTTACCAACGCTACGCTAAGGTCGTTCATGGATTTGTAAATGCTAACACCTCAGAAAGAATAAGGTTGATAGCGTGCAGTTATGACGTAACATGCTACTGGAGTGACGTATTTAGCAATATCTGGCTAATGACAAACTCACATTAATTTGAATTTTGTTTAATATATTAACTTATTTTTATGTACATTTTAATGATACTCTTATTTTTTTAACGGATTTACTTATTAATTAAATCAATTAAATTCATTAAAAAGTATATAGCAGTAATGTGAGTTTGTTACTAGTCCATTGTTACTAGCAGCAAACCGCGCTCCATGTAATATCAGCGAAAGAAATAGTACATACATGGTACGCAGTTTTCCTAATTGTCTAGTTAGTTACTATACCGCGTATCGTGTACCGCGCTCCATGTAATCGTATCTTCATGGACAAAAAGATAGCGATATTTTTTTTTCGATGACTTTTATAATACATAACAAAATTTTCAGAGTGCGAATCATCATCCATTGATGCGTGTGATGAATGGTTATGACAGCTGTCAAAAGTTTAAAAGAGTAAATTCGATTAGATAAATTTGTTTTGTAAATTTATTTACATCTTTTACGTAAGTTTAACATTAAAAATTAATATAAGATTAAAATTAATATAAGATAATATTATATGTAATGAAATAATACATAATAAATCCGTTATGTATCATATAATAATTACATATAAGCGTATAAAATATGTTCATATATATTCATATGTTTTATTTGTATAATTTCTGTTTGAATATATAAGGAAAATAAGAAGAGATAATAATAATAGATAATATAACAGAAATAATATTTTAAATATAATATTATCACAATTTATTAAAACTTAATAATATATGTTATTTAGAATATTCCTCGCCTCTTATTAATGTATGCCGAGCGGCCGAAATTGACGAAAAAGCATTTTCGATCGCTTAAAACAAGCGAAAAGAATAGATGTTCTCTTGAGTTGTCTCGTTTTTCAGCGCAGAGAAGAACGGATTGTCTTCACGGTTGCCAATTCTCTTGCAGTTTTCTGTCAAAGTTTCCGATTTTTTACACGATTCTTTGGCATTCCGGTAGATGATGAAAATCTCCGATTAAGTGCTCTGAATGTTGATAACCATTTTTTTAGGAAATGATAAATGACTGAAAAATTTTCATGTATTAAATTAACATATAGATGTATTTAAATATATTACTATGTATAAATATGTATAAATAAAAATGATTATATGATTATGAATAAAGTATATATTCAAACATGTTCATATATCCTTAATTCTTTCTTTTGTAAAATTACTGCTTAGTACAGGAAAAATAAATATAATGACAATAATAAGAAAATATGAAAAATAATGAAAAGGATCATTTTTGTATTGTTAAAATTTCCATTGTTTCCTTTAGAAACAATCCAGTTTGGAAAAATGTAAAAAAAATTACATCTCTACAATTGTATATAATTATATATTAGTAATTTTTTTTACATTTTTTTAAACTTGTTTTTTTCCAAATTATTCTATTAATTATTTTTAATATTTTCTCAATATTATTTTTTTTTCTTGTATTAAATTATAGTTTATAGTTACAAAAGAATGAACTGTATGAACATATTTCATATAATTATATGTTTATATATTGTTGTTCGGAAACCAATTAAATTGCCCCATACATCTGTGTATAATCTACGGGCGCACCACGGGCGCACGTATAAGAGGTAGACCCTGCTCTGACTTTGGGAAGTTGCGCCATCGAATGAATGAATATATATTTATACATGTTTATATATGTTTATATATTTGTATATACATTTATATATTTGTGCATTAAAAATTTTTTACCGATGGGATTAAAAAATTTCTCGAGTTCTGAAAAGAAATCTCTAGAAGGGTGAAAAATCTAATAATTTTTTTTTTTGAGAAGCTATATAATTTTGACACGCCATTAATATAAAACTTGCAAATTTCTATTGAAAATATCAGTTTTGGGTAAGATCGTAGGATGTTCAGTGTATAAGCCTTCGAGATCATCTCAGTTGAAACCTGGCAATCGTGATTCTCTCGCTTTTTCGCTCACTCTGTGCCAAAATTCATTGAGCGTGTTGTCATTTGATTAAGAAAAAGTTAAATGAATAAAACACATTGAAGTACCCAAGGCCAAAATCTTATCATTAGCGATAGTGATCTGTACCACTTATGATTTATTAAATTATTTTTTGAATAAATGGAGACACGGTAGTGTTCGATACTAAAACAAGCGCAGCAAAATCATGATATCACATGCATGTTTGAAAATCATAACAAAAGAAGACAAATTAACAAATATAAATCAGGTTGAAATGAACAGGTGCTATTGTAGGAACATGTTGGAGCATATTAAACGAATAACGCGAACAAATTTAATATGTCTATAGTGACTACTCAGGAGTCTTAATCATGTTTTTAATGTTTTCTCATTATTATTATTTTTATATTAATAGTAATTTTCCAAAAAGAAAGAAAAATATATGGACATTTCATATATAATATATACAAATATATATGCGTATATACGAATATAATATGCTTATATATATTTATATATATTTAAATATAAATTTTTTACTGAGCTATAATTACCTTCTTATGTATTGTATTCAATTTATAATAGTTTACATTGTCTATATGAAAAGAATTTGTATAAATTTAATATATAAACAATACATAAATAATCCATGAAAATGTATTATCTTGAAATATGTATACGCAACAATCTTAGTCGGAGTAATTGTGCAGAACAATTTTGATATTAAATGGTTACAAGTGACTTAATAAATATGAACAATAAATAACAAGAACAAACAGTCTCACACAAGGTAGTGAAAATCATATATTTAAAATTTGTTCGTTAACAATATAAAATAATCATAAACATTTTAACTACGATTTGGCCATCCTCAACATGTAAAAATAAAAATTAATATAAATCAAAATTAATATAAATTTCGATATAACATAAAAACGCATTATTAAGATTGTCAATTATTAAGATTAATTGTTATTAAGATTAAGTTTGTATATAAAAAATATCATATGCTTTACATAAACGATTAAATTTATAAATTTACAAAAAAATAATAAATACAATTTTTTAAATTATTTGGATTTAATCGTTCGTATAAAGCATATGATTATATTTTTTCATGTAAACAACTATAATCTTAACTGACAATTTTAATAATGCGCTTTTACCGAAATTTATAATTTATATTAATTTTTACTTTTTACATACTGAGGATGAGGTCAAATCGTGGCCGAAACATATATGATCAATTTATATTATTAATGAACAAATTTTTAATGGTTTTCACTATTTCACTATTTATTATGACTTTCACTATCACACAATATCCTGTGTAGCTGTTATGTGCTCTTTATTTATTGTTTTAATTTTACTTTTTTTAATTCTATGTTATTTTCAAAAATAAAACAATTTAAAATTTAAACAATATTAAAATCATGTTCTTTATTTTTTAGCTTTTCATATGATAACAAGTGTGTCAATTATCGACATTTACCGAAATTCAAGAAATATATCAGCAGAATAGGAATGAGTGGCAGGATTCTATTACAACGCTTCGCCACGATAAATACTGAACTAATAGGCGTGAAAAGTGACGATTTTGACAACGAAATTTATATTGCGTGCCATTTCGTTATTATTTGCTTAATTATGAAAATGTGACTTATTTCGTACTTATCAAAGTCGTAATTATCAAAGAAGCTAAAGTTATCTTGGAATTTTATATGTAAAAGCGTATATGTTACTCGTTTCAATAGCTGTCGGACAGTGTGTTTCTGCCCGAATATAGGCTAACTTTACATGCCTTTTATGACTATTTACTGACTGTCAAGGAAGCAAAGGACATTTTTCATCTATTTTTACAAGTTTTAAAATGATCATTTCGTTTCATCCAGATTGTCTTTATTTTAAAATGATACGCAACAATAACGTGTCATTCCTCGCTTCTGACGTCACGATTCCAACATGGCCACCGCGACTAGTCAGGAACCTTAATTATGATCTTGTATACAGGTTGAAATGTTTGTTCAATTATATAAAATTTAGTTTTATACTCTCTCTCTCTCTCTCTCTCTCTCTCTCTCTCTCTTTCTCTCTCTCTCTGGTTTAGTATTAAAATAACTTGGCTCATATCCCCTTTTTTAATTACTTAATTTGTAAATATTTAACGGTTGTGTGCAATCGATGAATATAATTAATCTACTGAAGTAGATTGAAGTATCCAAATGTTTCTAGCTTCCCAGTCAGAAATAGTTCCTCGAAAAGATCATTTTGAAGTCGTTATGATGGAAAAGGAATCGATTCGAAACTTGCATCGAAATTTTAACATTATCGAGTGATAAAAAATTACGTAGAGAGTGCAATGGGAGTTTGATACATTTTTAACATTTTTGGTATAAATATGATACATAATCTTATATTTTGAATATTTTTATTCAAAGATTGAATCGACATTTTTTTCGATTTCATTTCGACAATTGCAATATCGCTCTAATCATAAAAGCTTTCTCCAAATTTTTTAGAATTTATAAACAATTTTATAACTTTTTAGAAAATTATGGAATTTTTTTATATAAATCGGAACATTTTTTACAATTGTTGATAAAGTATATCTTTTCTTCTAGTAATTCTTTGTATCTTATTTTATTGTTCGATCTACTCCTGCTGAATAACATTACTTTTATTTATACTTCGTAGTTTATTTAATATAATCTTAATATGTTACTTTTGTATTGAGGAATTTCAGAGAATAATGTTTCTTACCATAAATGCTGACAACTTATTAGCTGTCTCTTGTCATAAATAAGCACGAAATCAAGGAAAAATATCGTCGACTCTATTAAAGTCTAGCTAGACTAATTCTAGCTCGAATCGATATCGAAATGATTTCGATTTTTAAATTAATGAAATTTAAATGTTGGTCTATCATACAAGTTTCCAATATCATTTGGAAATATAAATATACGACTAGTGTTACTGTTATTATAGTAGTAGATACGCATGCTGAGCCAGTAGTGTTACTATTGTAGTATATGACTGTAACATAGAACTACTTCCAGTAATTGTAATATTTAATATAAAAAATTTATTAGAGTAAAAAATACATATATATATATATATATATATATATATATATATCATTTAGAGCAATTAGTATTATTTCAGTT
>Ga0157364_1004208_pt1 | contig 14299 bp, 8 predicted proteins | sample AttsexASBM2_FD_111476 | JGI IMG/M metagenome (GOLD analysis project Ga0157364, IMG submission 111476) | Fungus gardens microbial communities from leaf cutter ant in Ribeirão Preto, State of São Paulo, Brazil - Atta sexdens ASBM2 | ecosystem: Host-associated > Fungi > Mycelium > Unclassified ... | reverse complement strand
TTTTTTTTTTTTTTTTTTATAAAATGTTTTCTATATGTATGTATTTATATATATTTTTTTTTTTAATATATTATATATTTATATGATATATATATATATATATATATATATATATATATATATATATATATATATGTACTCGAGTATATATATCTTTAAATTTTATCGGATTCTGTGGGCATACTTTCTTCTTGTGCGATATCGTTCAATGGTATCACGGCTCTGTTCGCGTTATCGAATTCTCCTCTGGGATTCCCTCGACGTCGCCTTTTGGATCTCCTTTCTGGCGGGCATAATAAATTTCGAAAAGCGTAAAAATAACAGACTAGCATCACGATCATTATTGTGAAGCAGAAAATCGAGAGAACAATGACAGCGATTGTAAGTCCATCCATCTCGTCTCGTGAATTTGACGCTGTTGATGCTGTAACAAATATTTATTTAACGCATTTTAATTTTTTTGCAGTAAGTCTAATCGATTGAACGCTGCAAAAAAAAATTTTTTTTTTTTGATTTGTAATTTGTAGCTCGAAAAAATAACCTTAATAAGGACTATCGGAAAATGATAGTACATTTTCCATTACTGCGTAAAAATTAATCAATTTTTAATTTTAATTGACTATTATTAGACATTGTTCTTTCTTAATTATTTGTCGATTTCGTTTTACTAATGTTTTACTGGCATCCACATTAAGGTTTTTCTTATTGTGATAATGTTTACATTTATTCGTTAAGTTTCAAACTCAATGTGTTAATATATCACAACAAATTATTATTTATTCGAGATAGATTCTATATTAATTCGATATATTTCCGTGTACCGAACTATCAGTTAGATTAAATGCGTAGAATTTTTTACGTCTTTCGATCATCACAGAAGCGAATGTAACGATAGGATGGCTGGCGGAAAATCGAGCAAAAAGGGAAAAAGTAATTCCACGCTGTCGCAATCATCACTGCAGGCCTTACCCTTTTTCACATTCGACGTAATCACATTTCCTTTTTTTATTTTTATTTTTTTTTTCGATGTGTACGAGACACTTTCGCTCAATCGATTATCTACATTTCTACTTGAATTTTAACACTTCTAACAAGTCCGAATATATTCTCTTCGCTACTACCAAAGTAAAGACAATAACAGACAAGATCTATATCTAAGGAAGTACATGAGTACTTCAGGAGAGAATCGCATTTTATTGCGGATGAAAGAGAATACGGAAATCCCGAACATCGTACGTAATACATATATTAAAACATGTGGAACCATAAATTTGTGAATAACTCAAGATATAAAAGATGAAAATATTTTTCACATAAATCTTAGATGTCTGTCAACTGATATATCTTCAGATTTATCATTTAGGGAATTTATGTTAGAAATGTCGGACACGGGTATGTAAAGTCAGAGCTTTGCGCGATGTTAAACATCACTGTGTAAAATGAACATTTCTTCGCTACACGAACTATGCGCGAAATTTATGAATTGCAAGACCAGATATTTCTTGATGTAACGCGAAAGGATCCGGAATTAAAACAATTCCTGGAAAATAGAGAGAGAGAGAGAGAGAGAGAGAGAGAGAGAGAAGGAGGAGAAGGAGGAGGAGGAGGAGGAGGAGAAGGAGGAGGCGATACATAAATCGCCATTTTTTTATATATATGAAATATATTTTACGTAAAGTAAAAGGAAAAATATATACAAAATATATGACATCTTTTTATTATATCATAGTGCGTCAAATCTTCTTCTCGTGAAAGATATCACGTTTACGACTTCCGATTCATCATTCTCTTACATGAATCCACCCTCACAAAATCGCTGAGTCTATTCGTACATATTGGTTCCTTGAGGCAGTAAAAGCACTCTAAATGGCATACTTGTCTTCGGAACTGACAAGCTTTATGTTCCTTTGATAATAATTTATATAGAGGATCTAATTTCATATTGATTGAAGATGATGCTTCATATTCGTACTATAAGAAACTTTTTGCACGTATAGAAACATAATTTTAATATACATTCAAAATAATCAAGATCAAAATAATCAAGATCAAAATAATATTAATGTATGCGCAAATATAACAAATGTAAAAAAATTTGACGGAATAACAGAAATAAATGAAATTTGTGGATAGATTATGTAAGTCCATTTAAATGACTTGTGTTCATTCTATAATTCAATCTTCTTAAGATTGTACATTATAATTAGTGTTATTTTTATTTTACATTTAATTTTTGTTATTAGCATTTTGTTATTAATTATTTTTAGATATGAATCGTAGAAAATGTTTACATTTTTCATTCCCTATTAATCCTCAAACGGTGTTATTTTAAAACATTCTGTGTCATATACGTAAAAATAGATACAATAAATATACGATAGATATCTCTGTGTATGTGTTTTAGTAGATTTTTTAATTGTCTATTTTTTATTTTTATTTTTTCTTTTTATTTTTTTTTTCAAATTATTGTCGTGACTACAGATATTCATTCCGACACTCCCTAAGGGCTGGTTGTTCCATCTTCGGATAAATGATTGTGGTATAAATGATAATAAAGTGTAAATTAACATCTTATGTAGTAATTTACTTACGAGATAAACAAAAGAATAAAAAAAATGAGAGCATAATTAAGGGAGTAAGTGAGTAAGACAGTGAGCTAAAGTTACCGAGAGGTGGAACAACCCACTTTAATCCGAGTTATCTGTCATGGGGATTAATAATGTCAGATGAAATTATCGGAGAATATAAGAAATGGGGATTTACTTTTAATGCTTTAATGCTAGAGTAAAACGACTAAAATTAACGAGAGAAGCATAAACAGTAATTTTTGTTATTAGCATTAAAATCATAATTCTTATCCGAGGAAATTAGCGATTATATGTATAATATATTATACATATACAGATATGTGTAATACATATATGTTCTATAAATATACAGACATATGTATATATCGCATAAGTATGTATATATAAAATAAAACGATCATCAATCAAATGATTTTCCCCTTACCTATATATTTTTATGATATCGTAAGGGATTCTCGGTTCTTCATCCCCCTTTAGAACGATTCATAGATATGAAGTATTCGATTTTCGCATCATTGAACTTCGTCTCGCTCCCATTCACCTCAGACTCGGCAAATTGAATACCATTTGGATTTCCGTTCCTTGACATTTCATAGCATTCTCTCGTCCTACTGATCTCATATATCCTACACAGCTGACAGCAACTTGGTCTATTTTACTTCAATATAACGTTTAGGAATCGGCTGACATTGAATAATTCGTATTTAGATATCAAAATAGTATTACGATTTTGCGCGGTAAAGGAAAGAACTTTGAGTTCCATACATCATTCCAATAATCATTTTTCAAATTTCGTAGAATTCTTCGTAGTCACTTCCAACAATCACTGTAAATTGGGTAAATCAATAAATTTCTTCTTCAAATTTACAAGCAATTTTTTTACACTCCTATGAGATTGATACTAATACTAATTACAAAATAACGCTTTTAAAGCAATGAGAAAACTTCGGTGCGTTATTTAAACTAAAAATAAGTTCGTCAAATTTTTTCCATATTGAAGTCACGTGATAGATAATCGCAGCGTTGACGAAAAATCGGTATGAAGACAAAATTAATTTTTATTTTTAATATCAATCACAGAGAAATCTCTGCTATAACGTTGTTTACAGCGCGAGTGTTGCGTGCAAACTGTGACAGCGAACAGTCCATTGTAACTCTGCGCATCCTCATGAACTCCTGCTGCTCCCACTCACATCCCTTCTCGCTTCGCTCATCCCTTTATAGTATGTAACAATCCTTGATAAAAAATTCACCTTTTTAGTGTATGAATAATTCATTTTGTTCTCAGTGAATTGATTATTTTCGCGCAATATTTATTTTTCCATTACGTTTGAAGAATATTTTTGATTGCTATTTGTTTCCCTTAAATGTTTTATGCCTTCCAAATATTAAATCTTTTTGGCGTGTATAAATTTCTATATGCATTAACTTATTGAGAATTTTATTTGTTTTTCTGACACGTTTTATTATTTTTATCAAATTAATATATATAAATTTAACTATTATATTACAATAACTCTTTAAATAAAATGTCAATTTATATTGATGAAAATATAAAAAAAAATCACTAATTGTTTTTCTAAAATAATTAACAAAATTAGGAATTATTTATTTTTACTTTTGTTTGAAAATGAACTACATATAGATAAATAATCTATTTTTAATTAATCAATAAATTATGTTCTTCTCAATATATACAGTATTATAGCAGTGAATTATGCATTCGTGATGATTTAATAGTATCCTTGAAATATCCTCATTGTATTGATGCATAGGCGAGATAATTAATGTTTGTTGCATGAAATGTCATCAAGCTTTCGATTAATCGATGTTATATTGAAATTACCGAGAGCTTTCTAGTTAATTTCCTCGATAATATTATTGCTATACTCGCTATATTTACTGGCAACGGAAACTTTTTTACGCTTCAGCTGAATGAAATTTCTTCTCGTACATCATATTTGTCGCTTGCTTGACAATATATTTCTTTCAATATATTTCCCTTATCACAATTTTCAGCAGCACCACGCTATCTCCCTTCGACAAACTTACCCTCAAGCGAAATCCTCAGTTAAAATTTTCAGACTATGATAGCTAAGATTTAGAATTTAGATTGAGAACAGAATGGCTCCCGCAGATTATATTCTCTGGAAAATTAGCTGTATGTATACAGAGCTGAAACGCTGCTTCAGATCTTAGGAATGAGTTCTCTTCACGTCAAAAGAAAAAAGAAAATTTATGCAAACGTATGAATTTCTTGTTCTCCGAAGATCTTGTTGGAAGAATATCTTGGAAGTAGAAATTGCAAAACGTAATATTACGAGATTACGATGGAAATAAGTTGCACAAATTGCTGAACAATTACGTCTTTTAATGACGGATTACAGGCGCACCAAACTACATATAATACACTTCGTTAATTGTGCCTGAAACATGTAAATTACGTTGTCATAAGTATCGCACACAAATTATTAATAAGAGTTGCTAGAGAGAGGGTAGGTGGCAAATAATTCATCAGAAGATTATAAAGATAGGGGTGGAGATAAATTCTTGAGAATAATTTCTCGAAATGTAAATTTAATTTGTCATTTTGAGTCTTTCTTTGCTCGATTATCCGAAAAGGTTAATTCACCCTTTTCGACATGTAACTCATCTTGGTGGAAGTTGTCTGCAAATAAATTCACAATCACTCATTATAGGAAATTGCTTTTGCATAATGGCATAAAGTATCAATGTCTTCCTATTACGTGCAAAGTCTATATATGTATTGTATAATAATCTCTGTTCTCTTCAGGATATTTTGAAAAAAAATGCAAATGCGAAGAGAATGTATTTTCCGAACATTAAACGGCTCCGTCTAATAAGTGATATTTTTCGCTTGTTTTATTTAAATTCCATAAACAAAATCATTATGAAAATAAATTACTTCTATTTTTGGTACTGATAAAGAATATTTCTTATTTCCTATAATAAAGTATAAAAACTATTAATCTTTATTACAGATATTGAAGTCTTATCATGCTTTCTGATACCGTACTGTGCAAAGAATTACAAAATTTATATGAAAAAGTAAATAGAAATATTAGAATATATTAGAGATCAAATCTTTTTCAAGATGGACTAAGCGCTTCCTTCAAAATGTTGCTAAATTCTTTTAATTCCTTTCTCAACTTTTGTATATCCGTTTCTTCCATTTTCTTTTCGTGTCGACGGAGATAACGTTGTACCAGTTGTGTCATAACTTCTGCGAATCTTTCATCCTTTTTTTCTTCTAGATCCTCCTGTAATAAAATACGGATTAAATAAATAAATCGCATCTCTATTTTTATTTATTAATTATAAATTGATCTATTGTAATAACAGTAACGCTTATTAATGGATAAAACACGAATGAAATGTCAAAAAGAGAAACGAAAAATTATTCAATGTATACTTCCGTTTTGTAAAATTTAATTTGATATTTGATTTAAGAAGCATTGGTATTTTAATTGAATTAAATCAGCATTGGTATTTTAATTTTAATTTAGTTTATTGCGAAGCTTTATGAAAAAGTATACTGAAAATATTTGGAAATATACTGACTATGTAACAACAATTTATAAAATCCCATCGTGCCCGTTTACCAGGTGGTGGTTTAATCAATATTTTTATGTACTCGATCACTGGCTGCAATCCCGTGAAAATTGAGAAAATGCAGAATGGAGGTGGGAGCGTTGTTGTAAGCATAAAATCGACATAAGCCTGAAAAAGTAGAATGATAGGTCATGTGCTATTGACATTTATCATGGTCTACAATTTATTATTTTAACTTCACACGTCTCTCTCATTTTTCGCATTTTTTAGATATTACATACATAGATATTATTTTTTGTATTTTTTACATGGCTCGCTAGAAAAAAAAATTGTTTTGCAATATGAAAAATAAACGTCGAATGTATGTAAAATACTTATAAATTTTCACTAACTTCAGTACGACCAAAGATCCACTCTACATTGACATTATCAGTCACTTTGATAAAAGTATTCGCCATACACGCAATTAGCATATTCAAAACGATTACCACGGAAATAAATTGGAAACCTGAAAAATAGAAAGCAGGTTATTAAGACGGTTATCTATAAAATATATTTTCGTAGAGTGTCAATGAAATAGTAAATGCACTTACTGGCAAAGGCAAAATAACCGATAAATTCGGTGAAGCTATGATAATTAATTATTGTCTCTGAATCCCTTTCACCTGGAAGATTTTCGATAATTACGTCGGCACTTTCTACAGGACTCATGCAAAAAATAGCCCAAAAGAGAGTCTTTAGAGTAGATTTGAGATCGACGAAAGAATTTTCTTGCTCAGTTTTTAGTTTTGATTCGTCATCAGTTTGCACCATTCCATTATAATATTGATAAAGGTGACACAATCCTGAAGAAATGTCTCAAGTTTATAAAGCAGATTTAAAAAAAAGGATTTTTTAAATCGGTGTTAAGCTGCTTTTCTTTAGATTTGTAAACACTAATTTTTTTAATATAGAAAGTTCTGGAATAATATTACTTTAAAATTATGCATAATTTGCTAAATAAAATTTCGCAACTATTCCATTGATACAAAAAAACTTTATACAGATCAATATGTGTCATATCTTACCAATTGCAAATGCCATAACAATGATACCGAATATTGCAACAAAATGACCGACGTCTCTAATCATTTTAACTAAAGAAAGTTGTAAAGGTCCTAGATCATAGTCTAGTTGGCAGATAAATAACAATTTAAAAAAAGCCATGATTGTTGCGACACAAAATATCCCTTCCGCTATTAAAGTCGGATCGTATTTGTGCCAGTATTTTCTTTCTAAATCACGTTGACCATTTATTCTAACATCGAATGCGGCAACTATCCAGAAGAGAAACGTCAGAATGAACAATATGATCATAACAAGCTCATACCTGCATTGTATAGGAAGAATATTTATATAAAAATAATCATAATATTTATATAAAGACGATCATAATTATATATTAATTAGATTATAAAATTTGCAATATGAATTTTTATGTGCAAGATTTAATTAACAATTATTATCAATTAATTCTCGTCTTACCAGTTTGTACGCGTTCTAAAGCATCTAACCGGACCGTCCACAATACAGAGTCGAACGAATGCTGCTGTGTATGATATCACGTAAATAGCGAGAACCCATTCGTATCCTGAAGAAAATAAGTTGACTTAAAAAGAAATTTAACCAAAATCTAAATTTAGTCGGAGTTAATTAGACATGCACCAGTATTGGGTGGTCCACGAAGTTGTTCGATTTTATCGCTTTGCGATTGCAAAAATACGAACGTGAGAAATATCAAGTAATTTGCCACAGAGGAGAGACATTTGTTAACCGGGATTTCATAGAACTTGGCCTGTTTCGAATTCGGTGCGAGTAACATGACAAACGCCATGATTGGTAGCATGCCAATCCGCGGAATTATCGTCAAGCATTTGAACAACGGGTTTCTAACCTTCCATTCATGCCACGTGTCAATCCATTTGCTCTCGACGAGCTGCAAGAAAATCAAATATAACTTCTCGACAGAACTTCTTAATTTGCGAAAACTTTCGTGATAGAAGAGAGAGAGTTTGCAAAGTATTTTATTTTAAAATAGTTCTGTATTTAAAAATGTATTTTTGGCAAGTATATACTATATAAAGTTAAGCTTTGATTTTGCTATATAAATTCTATAAAATCTGATAAGAAATATTAAAATTAAGGCAAAAAGACACATAAAAACATAAATTATTTTGATTTTTCATTTAAAATAAAAAAGTTTTTTAATTTTAATTATCTAGTACTAACTAACTACAGCAACGTTAAGACGCTTCGCTTAAATATCGATTATTATATTGTTGTGGTACCTGTTGTACATTCGGATGAGCTACAAAGGTTTTCTGCTCGTAATCCAAAGCTAGTAAGAGTCGGGGATATTCGAAACTAGAGGTACGACCAAAACCAGTGATTTGTCTTAATATACATTGAACTTCTTCGGCGGTACGAGCACAATCGATCAAGTCTGTAGCGAATTGAGACACCTCCTTTATCACAAAACTAAGTGAATTATTAACTTTTTATAAGCAATATAACATCTTGATATATCGCAGATATCATCGAAATATATTAATAATAAATAATTTATCATTCTTCTATATACAGATTGTCTTTCTTATTTAATTAAATGAATAATTTTACTAATAATTATTAATATCCAATAAATTTGAATAAGGAATAAGATTCACTAACGTTGGACAATGCTTTATAATCAGGATAGAATTCTTTATCAAATGAAGCTTCCTTACTAAACTCGGCCGATAATTGAAAAGCTTTTAAGATGGGATCTTCTTCAGTTTGACAAAGGTATATTGGATTCGATATTGCGCTATATATAAACAATCTCATTTTTTCTAAAGCCACGATATCACCCTTTTCCCTTTCCGGTCTGTGAAATAGATTAATAATTTATGAAATATTTAATGAAATCATTATTTAATAAATTATTCAATTGCGATATTTTCAACTAGTCGTGACTTGAATGAAAACATTTTATAAATTAAAATTGCAAATGTTATTTTCAAACGGTTCGATATACAAACGGTATCGTACTTGCAAACCTCATCGCAATTGCAACTAGGCGGATGTGGTTTCTGCAAAATATGACGTCGGAATCTGAGTATATCAATCATCTCGAAACGCCCGTATTGTGCCGCCACCGCGAGCGGTGTTGTATCATCCGGGAAATCGGGGCTATGAGTGACACCAGCGTATTCGAGACCCGGTGTCAATTCATTCAGCTTATTCAATATCAGCACAGCGATCCTCACTTGATTATCTCTGATTGCATGTAGATGTGTGTCGCCCGGATCGATATCTGGATGAGACAACAGATACTCAACCATCGCTGTATTTCTGTCGTTAACAGCAATATGCAGCGCACTCATACCCTGAAAATGAGGCATTCAATTAAGGCTCCTGAGTACTCAACATCCATATTGAATCGTGATGTCATAAACGAGAAATGTCATAAGCGACATGTTGATTTTTTGCATACCATAAATAAAGACAATTTGAATAAAACGAAATAATGAAATCGCTGTAAAAAACACTTGTAAAAATAGATTGAGACTATCATTATCCCCTTTGATAATTAGTAAACAATTATAAAAAGCACGTACATCTAGTTTTTACTCAATGCGCATGCTTTGCCTATTTTCACTTCACCACTTTTTCGACTATTTACCTACTGACTGTCAGTCAGTAAATATAAGTCAGATGGAATAAGAATGGTTTCGACCCATTTTTATAAATGTTTTACAGCGTTCTCATTCTATTCTTATTTCGTTTTGTTCAAATTGTCTTTCTTTACAAATGGCAAGAAAAATTAATGTGACATTTCTCACTTATGACGTCACGATTCAATATAGTGAGCTACTCAAGAGCCTTAAGTTTATTAATTGAGGAAGTTCGCTTATTCATAAATTAGAAAAGAAAATTGAAAGTAAAGAGAAGTAAATCAAAATACAATGGATGATTCTCCAAAACTATTTTTTCTTTCCATTTCTATTGTCCCGCTACTTATATAATTGTCGATAATCGAAGTAGCGGAAATAACGATTTGCATAAGAAAACGTAAAGCGGTATGCCGTAATGGTTGAATGACCGAAAAATTTCTGGACTTTCTCGAAATTCTTTCTTGCCACGGTCTCTTCCTGTAGTGAGATCGACTTTTAGAAGACTATCGGCTCCACTCTTTTTCTCGGTTGTGTCCCTTTTTGTAGGAAGAATGGCTCGACGACGTTTCTCGCCCATCTGCGGTGCGTTTACAGAGGCGGACCCCAACAATGGGCCAGCACTATTGTTGTTGCCGACACCAGTCACAATAATATTCACTGATATTTTGGCTTTTCGACAAGCCCCTGGGAATATCCATATACATCCACACGCCTAACGACAATAACAGATCGTGATATATGTTGCCAAAAAGTTCTTGTTAGCTGTCCCTTAACAATAGACAGCTGCTGCCTTTAATGCATGACTCGGCCAGATTTTATGTTCCTGCTAAATATTTATTTGTCATTTGTTTTTGCAATTTTTTTTTTGTAAAGGATAAATCGTAAGCAAAAACACTTGGTAGCATTATTGAGGTGTGTTCTATTGGTTTAACGTGTGATAATCCTTTTATGAATGCTTTAACTTTATATTTTTTATATACCTTTTTTATACATTACGTTTCTATTTTATTAAAAAAAAAAATAGTTTAAAAGGACTTAAATGTTCTATCAGAGAATAATGGGACAAATTGGCGAAATTCGGGAAGTTTATTGATGTATCATAGACCAAGGCACACAAGTAGAGCTTCCAATGTTAAGAGAATTCCCATATAGAATTTATAGCGGGGCAAGTCATTTGAATAATTTTTATCAGGTCTCAGTTGAAACCATTGTCTTGTAAAAAGACGGTCTGAAATATAGCTGAAGATACATGGAGAACACCCAGCTTCCTCCTCTCTGTGTATTTCTCTCTTTCTTCTATCGAGTTCCCTTCTGTCTTCTGTCTTTCTCCCTCTTCCCCCGCTCTTTTTCTCTCCTCTTCTTCCATTCGCGTGCCGTCTCTCTTCGTGCCGCTTCGGCATTTCGGTCCCAAAGTCAAACGAAAGTTTGGTCGCTTTTCTGAAACCCTCTCAAAGAGACAGAGAGAAAGAGAGAGGCACACAGATGGTTACCGTGCTGACCAAATGGATGGAGGAAACATTCCACGGGGGGTACATGTTCCTCTATAGGGTAAAGATCTGAGATAACTGGACTTCGCATCGCCTTCATTCTCTTCGTTTTGTCTCCCTTCTTCCTGTATTGGTTCCGCCGTTTCTTGCACGGAGTAAACCACACGAGTTTGTAAAAGACTTTAAAACTGTTGGATTCGCTCCTTAAGATATATAAATAAATATTTTTAGATTATATAAAAAATTTTATATTATATATAAAACTTCGAAAGTTTTAATAAAAATTAATTTTTTTTTAATAAAAAATTATGCATTAATATCTTCCAATAACGTAAATTACTATTAAAGTAAGTGACTAATTCGTATTGTAATCCATTTTTCTTGATTCTCTTTTTGCTAAGCATTAAAGAACAAGTAAAATGATAGAACGATAGACTATTTTAAATTGCATCAGGCGCTCTTAAAAAAAAGATTTAAAGATGATCTACAAAGGTAACCTGAACATCGACAAACCTGCGAAAAATATTTCCTTTTGACGCGCAGTGTCTTTTCGGTGAACCCTAACATAAGTGACGGTATCGTTAAATCATGGAGTCAGTGACAAAAAAGATAAATTTGGAAATCTTTATGAGCTGTTCAAGAGTTTGGTTTGAAGCCGCCATTTGTATGGCTTCATGGGTAGTCCAACAAATCAAATAGAAAATAGATGAAGTCTGATGGTTAATAATTTATGGAAAACTCATTCCGCCATGGTATAATTAAACATTCGATCGCTAACAGTATTTGCAAATAATAATGTATTTAATTGTTTCATTTCCTTCTTTGTTTTGCAAATATTTGCAATAATTATTGATAATTTTAGTGGTTAATTGCAAATCAGGAAATAACTTCATAGACTTTTGATTCCACACAAATATATTTCCTCAGTTTACTCAATAATCCATAACCTTTATACAGTAATCTTTTTTTGATATTAATATTTTATACTTCTTCAAATTTGGGAAATTACAAATTTATATACTTACTTGAAAATTGATGGCATTTATATTGAAATCTGGATGTTGCTCCAAGAATAATCGAGCTTCAGTAACACTTCCATCGTCGACAATTTCGAAAAACCTTTTCTCAAGTTCTTGCAAATGCGGAAATACTACACCAGGCTGCAATAAAATAACCTTAAAATAAATCTATAGGGTATATGTACCGTATCATATTTATATTTTTTATATTAAAAAAGGTTAAATAAAGAGAAAGAGGGATTGATAGAAAGAGAGGAAGAGAAGGAGGGGAGAGAGAGCGAGAGAGAGAGAGAGAGAGAGAGAGAGAGAATCGTCTTTTTCAACCCTTTATTTAATCTTACATTTTCAAGTTCGTCCTCTGTTCCGGCTGTTGTCTCATTATCATTATCCGTCATCACGAGTGATCGCTAAATTATATTCGTTTCTCACAATTATATAAAACTAGATCTATTTTTGAAATATAAATCCAATCGCTCGAAAAATTCAGACATTAAATATAAAAATCTTTTAGAACAAAAAAATATCAAAGATATTCTTTATGTTAATTACATTTTGTTTCGATCTATTGCAGTATAGAGTTGAAGTTGCTTTAAAATTCTTTAAGTAAATTTCGGAAAGAAGAAAAAGCGAGAAAGAAAAAGAAAGAAAGGAAAAAAGAAAATTAACAATAAGTACAATAAAAGACTTAACTTTTTTTAATTTTTCTGTTATATAGAATAGTGCATTATACGTATTATATGACTTTCTTTGTTTAAATTTTCTAACCTATTTATTTAATTTAAAAAAATATTAAATTGTTGTATGAAAATAATGAAACACGATGATCTGCTTTCGTTAATAATGTAATTCAGTTTTTTGGGAAGGGGTATATACATAATTTATAATTTGTTTGTGTGCTACAATATACAAATAATAATAATAATAATAATAATAATAATAATAATAATAATATAATTGAAATAATAATAATTATTATAATATATATAAAATAATATATATATATATAATATATATAATAATATTTTGATGATAATTTAAATTATGTTTCTTAATGAAAAATAATTCTTATATTAAAATAATTATTAACTTTTGTTAATATATTGATTATAATTGACTATTATTAAAAATATGACACGGCGAGAGTAACGCGACTTAATATTATTATACAGCGGTACTCGATAGTTACTGCCACAATCGAGGGTGACAATATCTATTTTTTTTTTTAGTCACATTTTCTTTGCACTTTCTTTCATTTGCACTTTCGAAAGTCCAAATCTATATTAATTTTGTTTCAAAAGAAAAAAAGTGCATCTCGACTAATGAACGCATAATTACAGTTTTGGATACATTACAGTTGGATACATTAAATTATGAGATACAAGCAATGTTAAAAGAAGCAGGTCACATCCCTTTTTCATTGCGCACAACAAGAGGGAAACATAAAAAAGCGGGGTATATACAAATTAATCTTTTAGAATATTTAAATACAGACGCTTTCTCGTTACTCGCATGTACATCCAGAAGATTATTTGGAATAACATTACAATAGAACAGTCGGCAATTATCTTACACACTTTTTCCATGACACAAAGGTAATTTCCTTTGATATCTCAGAAACAAGTATATCGGACGAGATGCACACGAATCGCGAATATTAAAAAATATAGAAAAGAAATATTTGTATGTCAATATTGTATACATACATTTAAAACGTGGAAGGGAAAAGTCCCGATTCTCCCTAAAGCTTCTGTTTTTCATCTATTTTTCTATTGTCCTAAAGATCTAATATATGCTACACGTCATTCGGTGAACACTAGTAGGTCACTGGCCAACTTTATGTCTTTCGCCTACGACGACGTCTTTTGTTCTACGTATTAAATATATGCATTTCTCTCGGAACGGTGACTCCATCCCCACATTAACTATCTTTAACACTC
>Ga0157364_1004207_pt1 | contig 14299 bp, 11 predicted proteins | sample AttsexASBM2_FD_111476 | JGI IMG/M metagenome (GOLD analysis project Ga0157364, IMG submission 111476) | Fungus gardens microbial communities from leaf cutter ant in Ribeirão Preto, State of São Paulo, Brazil - Atta sexdens ASBM2 | ecosystem: Host-associated > Fungi > Mycelium > Unclassified ... | reverse complement strand
GGGGGAGTTTATGCGCCTGTTCTCCTTCCTCTTTTTTTGTTTCTCTTCACTTTTTCTCTTTCTATCAAAACGGAACAAAATTGAGAACATGATACCGAAGATATTTCACATAAAAAGACATAAAGACCGAATTCTTTTTGATAAAAATCATGTATTGTGTATGAAATTCACGGAATAATCAGAAAACGCGTATTTCGGCATTATGTCGATCGAGGAAAATAGTTAATATGATGTCTGACGCAACGATGCACGGACATTTGTGGTCACGCAATTTCGTAAGGGATGGTCTATCTTTATCCTTGATCACGTGCAGATCGCACCAATTCTCATTTCGCATTATTGTACACGCATTATTGTCATGAACTTTAAGAGATCAATTAAGATTTTATTATTTATTAGAGAAAGGCACTCTTAGAGGACTAATCTTCTAATTCCGTGATAACATTTCCCGATGGCACGCTATCACTTGCTGTACCAAAAGAAAAAAATGAGAGATTAAAGGAAAATGTCTTGGCTACATATATATGTTAGACATATCGTGCACGTGATTTTGTTACACACTAAGTATTAAAAATTTTAAAAATCAACCAAGAACTTCCGATAACATATCAAGTCCTTATGCTTTTGGAATTTCTGATAACATTTCAAAATATTTCTATTAATGGTCACGATTTTTATCCAGCACCTTTGTAATCGACCTCTGTTTATTTGCGGATTTTATTGCATTATCGATACAATTTCATCATTCCGACGTGAAGTCAGAAGAAATGAACAAAAAAGAGAAGTAATCGTTTCTTACAGAAATTACTGATCAATGGTCAATGTCACCTGATTACAACATTCGCAGTCTAATTAAATTAAAATATCACGTGAATTAACTCTACCGATCGACTTTATATTTGACATGTAATTTATTTTCTTACTATTTTATTTAAAAACTTGTTTCTTTAATATTTAATGACTTTATCTGTAATGTAAGATCTTTTTTATTTTTGAAATTTTTTATCATATTGATCAGATGATGTAAACGTGTATTAAATTTGAACAGACCAGCAAGGTCTGTCTGTCAGGTTAATATAAAATAAGAAATCATAAGAAAATAAAATAATAAGGGACACGTATAGATTACACATTTTATATTTGTATATGTACATAAAAAATATTTTTATTTATCTGATTTAAAAATTCGATTAAAATGTTGCATCAGCACAATCGATACAATTATATAACGCTAATGAACATTGCCCGCAATGATCAGTAAACAGATCCGTTTTTAGAATTGTGCAAGACAAGATATGTGATAATATTTTTTGCGATTTGTTTCAAAGTAAAACGCATTCGGCGTTTATAAAAGTCTGCGTTATTCCGATCACGAAAGAATTTCTTACAATGCGACTGACCTATTATGTAGTCCTTCAGGGAAAAACGGTATTACAAAGGAATATTATACCCCATCACGTATCGATCGAGCTTCTCACACCATGGTGAGTGTGTCAGTGCACGCGTGTTAAAATACCCGCAACCGGGTATGCATTTCGTGTTCATGCGTACATACGCATGTGAGTAAACACATGCAACTCATAGCATATGTCGCGCGTATTTGCTTTATCACCGTCAGAAATAAGCTTCGAGGTACGTTCTTTGAAATATTCACATTTGCGATTCTCATCGATGATGGTGTAACGATCGCGAGAAAGAAGAAAGAATTTCTTTGCCCAATAAAGAATCTTCGTTAAATGACATGACACGTAAACGTTTAATTTATTTGTCCACACTCTAAAAAATATTAACATCATGATTTAACATCATGAGTTTTAAATCCACATCATGATGGTGCAATTGATTTAAAATTCATAATGTTATAAATTCACACCATGTTGGTGTTAATATTGGTAACACGTTGAGAATTGTATACTGGATGGTGGATTAAATCCACATCGATATTTTGAGCAATAAAGACTGAAAACAGACGCGCTTACTTTTAGCACGTGTTGATGAGAATTTGATTGCATTCAGCGTCAAAAGTGGGATACGTCTCTGACAATATTTTTATCTTGTGTATACGGTACATATGATTTTGAAAACATTTTGTAACATAGCGGACATGTAACTGAGTGAATGAGGTGAATGAGCTTGTGACAGAATAAACCCCAGTTCATGAACAGATTATTATGATTTTACGTCGACACTCCCCTTTGCCCAACGAATGCGTCATACTCTGTGAAACTGTCCAATAGTATTCTCGATTACGAATGGATATTTTTTGCAATGTATATTAATTTGATGTAAAAAATTTGCACCAACATTTATTATGGGATGTTAATTCATTAAATATAATTAAAAATTAAATTATCAAAAGTATTTTTATTAAACAAATTAGTTTTCGTTGATTGAAATATGCTTTTTCATTTAAAAAGAAATCGATCTTTTGAAAAAACTGTATGCCAAAATCTTTAAATTGAATTTTAATAAAAATTTTTTTTTATACATTATCAATTTAATACGCGAAAAACATAGTATTTTTTATATATTATTTTTTTATATTTGTATATTTTTAAATAAATAAAAATAAAAATTAATTTTTGTATAATACAATAAATAATTTTAAAGAATGAACAAAAACTAAAATTAAAATTTTAATTATAGTAATAATTTTATAATTAACTCTTACATTCATACCAATTGAATCGTAAGAGAATTGGACAGTAATAGGATCTCTTCGCCATACCATCAGTGTTTGTGCGGTTCAAGATAATGAAAGGAGTCAATCAACTCTCTCTCTGACGCGAAACTAGTTAACCGATGTTACTAACGATTTCATTTCTACACTCTCAGCGAGCGCTTAACTGAACTTTACAGGACTAACCGCTTGTTTGAAGACTTCGTCGATCAATTGCATGATAATGGCGGTGTACGTAATTAGGTATCGGAAATCCACACCTAATCATGGATTCAATTGTTTTTAGATCAGATGGTTTAATCTTTGGAAACGAAGATGTTATATTGTGTTAATATCAATAAATGCACGGTTATTAAAAATATATAAAATGTATAATTATGAAAAAATTTTTTTATTTGCTTCATGACGAATGCAATCCTTAAAGTTTTACAAGGTTCAACATTTCCTTATTTTATTTAATTATTATAACATAATTTTTTTATAAAAGCAGATGTAAATATAAAAGATAATCAAAAAGATTTTAATTGCATTTCAGCCATCTATTTATTTCGTTATATTTTTTCTATAAATCCAAGACTGTATTTATTTATTTTAATGCAGAAGTATATAAAAACAAACAGCTCTCTCTCTCTTTCATAATTAACAACTTATATACTTATATACTTAATAGTATCTTGACTCATAGATAGTTTCGGAATAACAAAACATATTTTACAATATTCTTTTTTTATTATAAAAAATATAAATATTTATTAATATTTTATTTATTAATATTTTTTATAATAAAAAAAGAATATTGTAAAATATGTTTTGTTATATATTAATATTTATTAATAATTCTATTTTTATATTATATATATATTTTATAATCATTGATGATTTTATATTAATAATTAAAAATAAAAGAAAATTGGAAAATAACTCACCCGCGGCATCTTTAAAGCGTGTCTCGATACTCTCGATGTTCGAATTGGCGTCGCGATGCTTTCCTGCAAAGAGGACTGCAAGCGAGCGTTTTATTTAGCGACGAAGGAAGACGGTTGGCGGTGGTACGGTTTTCTCAGGGCTTCTCGACTGCAACCCTAACAGCGGGGGTGCGATCGCTTGCGTTCACCACGAACGGTGGGACTTCACTGAGGCGGCGTCGACGGATCGGCGTCGCGACGCTTCTGCCGTTTTGTTCCTGAGAATCCCACCGCGGGTGGCGGGATCGCGTGTCGTGCACGGCGTCTGAACGCGATTCCCGTTTGCGCCGCAAGTCAACGGGGATGGGGGTGCCGTATACGAGGGTGTCCCAACACATGTACTCTCCTACGAGAGCGGCAACATAGACGTGGTGTGAATATTTGAGTCGGGAGAAACGAAATTTGCCACCTGATTACGTGTAAATGTGAAGAGAATGTTCAACTTGATATCTTATCAATTTTTCATTCAACGTTTGTTATATTAAAAATATATATAACAATTAAAAATATATATAATTTTCTTTTATCTAAAATATAAGAAAGGGATTAAGACAACAAATGAAAAAACAATTTTGATAAATATTTAGAGAGAAAATATATTTATATATTTAGTATATTATATTTTATTACATTTGATTGTAACACAGAATATGATCATTTTTGATAATCATTGAAGATACATAATTAGTACTAATTAATAATAATAACAATTTAATGTATAATAATTAACTTAAAATTCTAATTTTGCTTGCCGCTGAACAGAATTACACTTTTTTCTCGCTTTGTTCTTTTTTTCTCAATATGATTAAAGAATTATCTTTTAATTGTTTTATAAAACTGTCTGATTTCAAAGTAAGAAATAAATATCGGAAATGTCCTCGATAATTGATGAACAGGCAATCTTTCTATCTTGTGGATACCGCTTGTCGTGCTTGCCTATTGGAACTAGCCGATCAAAACTTTCTTTTCGTGTAATTGCCCGAAGGAACGACGGATATCGTTTCGCATGTTCGACCACATAATTATTTCCTGCACGCAGGGAAAATATATTTCTTTCGTACTCGTCGATGGAGGCAATCCGCGAATGGTACATCTCCCTTCCGGGGTGGTTGGCTCCTATTATGCTTTTCCAATCTGGAGAGTCGTCCCTGTGCCTTTCCATGTGGAAACCCAATGCGAGCTTATCGCTGCGGTCACGTTAGTTTGCTTTCGGAATTTGGCCCACAAGGGATATATAGGTTACATGGTACCGCGCATTCGGAAACGATAAACCTCCTTTTCCCCGCGCAATCCTTACAAAATTGTGTCTTCAATTCGTGAAATGAATTATACTACTTAACTTTATCCCTCAACTACGGATTAGGAAAATTAGTTTTTTTATTTTCAAAATCAACTTTTTTTAAACTAAATAAATTCATATAAATATTTCTGTTCTACATTTTTATTTTATTTCTTTCCTATTATGTTATTAATTAAGAAATGATTTACATGTAGAAAGATTTATTGCATTATCACATGCGCGAAGTTAAGCTTATCTTCGCCTAATTATGCGAAGCAGAGACTGAACATTGTAGTAAATTAGAAAAATGTACTGTTAATTGCTGGCGTTTATATTTTTATTATTTTTATCAGAAATAAAAAGTAAAACGGAGAGAGATAGATTTACTATCGCAGAAGCCTCTATTTCTTGTCACGAGGCATTTCCATTTCTGTCAGTGTTATCAGGACACGCGAAGGGTTAACGTCCTAAATTACAATGAGGGTAAATCTATTTGCAGATTTAATGTGTGTCGAAAATTCGTACAACATGCTGCTTCGGCTAACAAGATAAGATTGTGAAATGTATTTAAGAAATCGAATTTGAAGCGGATGTCGATAGATACAGAAGTACGTATCGTTTAATCTTTCTATTGAATTATATATGACTTTACCGCATTACTACACACGATAGAGTTAATATAATAATATTAATTATTATAAATACTAACCCGAAAATAGTCACCTGAATGTTTTAGCACGTCATAGCGGCGAGAAAATATGAATTGTTGATTGTTGTAAGATATTATTTATAAAAAACGTATTAGATAAATTAAATAAAGAAACGTTATATTAATAAAAAATTTTTTTTAGAAATACTCTTATAATAAGTCATTTAACAAGCTTATTTCATTTAAAATTTGTTGCTATAGATACTTAATTTTTTCAGAAAATTTCGATTAAATCTGTATTTATGTTTTCAAATATGTTATTAATAACAGATTGTTATTGGGGTTAAAACATCCCTGGTGATCGTTTACATAAAAGAAAAAAAATCAGATGACTATTCCCGAGTTAAAGAAAACAATTCAAAAAGGGATCAAGCGATTACATACAGGAATCAAGATTAAGTACTAGTGCGAAATACATTTGTAAGCCATCAAAATAACCATAAACTTCTCGGGGTGGGCCGCCCGTAAACGAAGACTCTGTAGTGGAGTCCTTGTGAGTACTTCGATCTGAACTTGAGTTTGACGAAGTTGTAACCGATTCCGCCGGCGGTGACCCACGCCGCGCCGTTATCTTCATCGGAGAGCGAATTGATACGTATGCACGTGATTCTCGCATTAGTCGGTCCATAATCCGCCTCTACCTCCTAGTTACAATCGAGAAACCTTTGTGAGTGGCTTAGGGTAATTGTTTATGAGTGGATCGAAATTCAAAAGAGATTCACATGTGCGATTAACAGGACTCGGTTTGTGATAATTGTAAACGCACTTGATAACCACCGATTCGATACGGTCTTCTGACCACATATTCCCAAATCAGCTCATCGTCGATACCTTCTTGACACTCCCAGACTTCCTGTGTCGTCGCAAGCGAAACGGCGCAGAGAAGCAGAAAAGCTGAGAATCGAAACCACATGTCTCCTCTCGGTCCTCGATTTTCTTCGACGATGAATGATGCGCCATGGGAAGAGAATATCAATCATTAATGAATAGAGATATCGAGGAAAAAAATAAAAGAAAAAGAAAAAAAAATAGAACATACGATAAAAGTGTGTTCTTCACTCTATATGATCCTTCCGGATATTTTCGTGAGAAGACGACGGTTTATTGTCAAGCGACTGGGTACTCCGGATAGCACTAACCGAAAGAACGATATTGATAGCCGGTACGATATCGATACCCACCGATATCCCCTTCTGGAATACAATATTTACTCGTTGCTTTGTAGCCGTGGAGATTAGATACAATGTCGGTATATCATATATCCGCCTGCCCATGTTGTTCCGAGAAGAGCGAGCGAATAATCGACGAGCCTGGCCTCTTCTCTGTTACGCAATTCACATCAAATCGTATAACGTGTTTATTATGGATCCTGGTGGCGAGAATTCAAAAACGATCGAGCTCAAAAGAAACAAGTTACGCGTCTACAGATAAAAATTTTATTGAATTAACTGATATTCTGATGGATTTTTATCAAGGAATTTAATCAAGGAAATTCTGAATGTTAGTTATCTCAACTAGAATTCTAGTAGATTTAACTAAAATTCTGGATTGTTTCTACCAAAATTTCAATTAATTCAACCAAACATTTTTCTCCATGCACTGTTAAATTCATTAAGTTATATCCAATTGGAATTATTTTTAATCATTTCTATTATTCACCATTACTACTCAATATAACGTTACTACTCAATATAACGTTAATTTTATTAAAACAATGGAATTAAACAATTCAAGAAAATATATTAAATTTGACTCAATTTTTTTTTATTATTTATTAAGTACTTACGTTAATATGGACGTTATTTACTTCGAAATTAATCACAGAAATAAATTGATTTACATTTTAATATTTATGAAAGTTAATTAACTTCTTTGATTACATTACATCTTTAACATCTTGCATTGTGTGATTAAATGAGTTAAATCCATTTCTATTATTAGATAAATTGACTCAGTTTAATATATTTTGTATCTTGTTCTAGTTTTAAGAATCAGATAAAGATAAAGAATAAGTTAATCTTAAGCAGTATTTGTTTCGAAAATTTTTAACTTAAAAGTATTTACGAGTCTAGTATACTTATAAAATTAAATTAATATAAATAATTGATTTTTTTCCATTTTGAAGGTAAAAATTCGAAGAATAAAATTATATAACTTAAAATTATATAATTATATTAATAATATAATTGTGAAAAACATTTGTTATAAATAATTTTTTACAACACAATTGAAGAAAAAGTCCGGGTCCCCTGGATTCGCAAATATCGATTAGAGTTAAACCGAGATGAAAGCTAATCTTTATTGGTAGAAACATGGACATTAGATGGATACGTTCCATGCCTGCAAATTTTCATGTAACTCTCTGAGAATTTAAAGCAAACTGTCAAACTGTCACGCGACTTATGAATCATTAGTTGAAATCCTAGGACTTAAAAGGAAATAACGAGAATTCCATGTATCTTTATGTTGCGATACGATGCTTCTTCGCCTTTTTCTTTCAAGAATGTCTCACATTTCCGTAATTGTTTGAACAAGAAAAGATGATGTTCTTTGATTTGACAGTGTTCTGTTTTTTTTTATCGAATTTCTTGATACCTCCAAGTATATGACTGCAAATGATATTGTGTAATCATTAATCAGCATCACATATGCAAAATCAACTTTGCCAACCCTGACCTCGCTGACAACGTCATTCCGCAACGAGTATCTCACTGATTATATTTATTCTGTTTTTATGTAAAACCCACCAGCTTTATCTGTTCGACAAATTTGCGAAGCTACACGGGAATTGACTCCGATTATTATAAACCTGTACGTCCTTTGTATACAAAATTAATTACTGAACTACTATATATAGATAATATAATATAGATAATAATTTAAGAATGTATTATGTATTTATAGTCTTTGCAAAAATAACTGAAATTGAAAAATTTAAATTTTCCATATAAAAATGAATGATGTGTATACATATGAAATTCAATATAATTAATATATATATATTGAACAATACAATTTTATATTTTAAATTAAAATTTTCTCATTTTATCTTAATTATTTTTTAAAATTTGTATCTATTTCTTGTTGAAATAATTTTTCATCCAGATTCTAAATCAAAATTTTTATTTTACTTTCATATATTATAAAAAAATTGAATTTTTTAATATGTTTTATTTTGTTAAAAAATATTGTACATATAATATATTCTTAAAATCAATTACTAAATTAATCATATGACACTATTCCTTCCTCGATTGATCATGATTCATAAAGTCAAATAAAAATAATTCAGAATGTGCCGCAAGAAACGAGTATGAGAAGAACTCGATAATTTGCAATAAAGAAGAGAAGCAAAATATCCAACTAGTTATTAACAATTTAGTTATTTTCTATAATTTTTTAGTAAGCATTTTAAAACTCTCCTTAAAATGTTTTATTAATGTACTCTTTGCGTTTCAAATAATATTTCATAAAATGATTTAAAAATGGAGCTGCCTACATAAAATCAATGCTGGCCATTGGCCATATTTTGCATAGAGCATGTCTCTGAAGTAACAAGTACCTATTTTTGGTCTAAACGGCGTGAAAAGCGTAATTTCAAGCGAAAGAAGAAAAGGGATATTGAATTGTAAAATATTATTGCAACCAATGAATAATAGCGAGAGGTAAATGACTGGCAGTAACCAGACCATCGCTATGTCAGCCAGGTGAATCGGTTCCCACAACGCCGTGCCTGGAACCACGCGGCTCACGTTGCCTAAGGAAATGACTTTACTTCTTGTTCTCTCTCTCCACGCCTCTAAACCAAGTTAGCAACTTTTAAGTCCTTTTACTTTGAGTTTTATTAACGAAATCGACTCGGGGTTATCGTTATTATCGTTATTATATCGAAAGCAAGAGTCATCGTTATTACGTTATTCAGAATATTATGTATCGTCTTAAGTAGAAACGGAAGGAGGCGTCGCTCTGTAAATGAAAGCTCGGCTAAGTTTATGGATAAGATAGACGCCCTTATCGCGTGCCTTTCCTGAAACAAAAAATAAGAGAAGGGTACTGGCGTATATTGATTTATTTTTACTAGCCGTCGTCAAGGAACTGCATTTCAATATTATTGCATGATAAGGTTGCGTTACACACTTTATTGCCGCCATTGTCCAAATCTTCGACTCACGCCCTTGTTCAATGAAAAAAAGAAACGGAATCGACTTGTGACTCTTATTTCCGTTTTCGTTTGTAATGAAAGATGCAAGTTCGTCAGAAAGTGAACACTTCGTGAGGTCTCTTATTTTATGCAATAGAATGGCTGGAATATATAAATAAAATATCTGATGAAATATTCGCTTTCTGAGATGATCTTCTCTTAACTTAGACTTATCTAAAAATACTTTTATACTTACTTAAAAATATTAGAATAGGTAGGAAATATTATAAATGTTATTATTCATTTACCTTGCAGAAATAATTATCAGAATATATCATCATAAATAACGAGAGAAGTTTGAAATTGGGTCATCTTCACCATAACTCGCATTGACTTTTGAAGATAGATAATTTTCATTTTTGAAGATAATTCTGTATATTTCGCGATGTTTACTGTCAATTAGTTTACTATCCTTATATTTAATCGTCAGTCACGTTCTCGTATTTTCATCTCTAACATGATTTTTTTATGGCGAGGCACATGGAGGAATTATCAATGATAAAACTATCGCCAGACAGCTTTTGCATATCACGTCTTATCAGGTGAATTTTTCCGTTAACTCGCGAACATTTCCGTTCATTGGTTTCTTTTTTATCATCGTCGGAAAATCGATATTTCAGATCACTTTTATCAGTCCATTTTAATTTTAGATTCTTGAGATTAGATATTATTCGGATATATTGGCTTATGTGAATGTTGAATAGAAGTGCGAAAAATAATGACGCTTTTTCATTAACAGATTTGATCAGTTCGAATTTTTCTGCTAATTTGCCAACACATTTTCAAAATTATTGAATTATTTTTTAATCAGATAAGGTTAATTTCCAATTTATATAATAAAAATTGACGTATGTAATACGTCAAACAATGTAATATAGTCGTAATCCCACGCGATTAATTATATATATTAGTCGAACTGAAGACGATTGAGGGTTAATTTGATAGCAAAGTTGATTTTGCTTGATGACGCGAATATTAGTACTATCTATTTGCAGAAAGAAGTAGTGAAGTTTCAAAGAAGGAAGGGAAGAAAAAAGGAGAAAAAAGACAGATAAAACCGGCGAACCGACTTCTCTATTCTCTCTCTCTTTCTCTCTCTCTCTTTCTTTACGAACCGGCGACCCCGAGCTGTCAAAGTCCGTCAGCCAATGTTGCCCCCGGGTCATTTCATGTATAGCGCGAGGCATTATTTACTTCACGCGTACAATCGCGTCGTGAGGAGATTATAAGTTCCATCAACCAACCAGCAACACGTTGGTGAAACGCCCTCATGTGTAATGCAAAATGCATTACATCGCACTCGTTAGTACGAACAAACAACGATTTCAGCGAACGATCGATCTGATCGACGATATGATCACGATGACATACATTAGTCATTATTCCTCCGTTATAATAGTATATCAGAAAACTTGACAAAAGAATTATCAAAAAATCACTTTTGTTAAAAATACTCCATACTATATTGCAATATTTTGCAAGCTTTAGTATGAAGTATTTATCAGTGCAAGTAAATCTTATGGTTTGAAAATTATAACAAAAAAATAAAGAATGTTGCTTACATAAATTTTTAATTTTGATCCTCTATACTTTTGGTTTTTTTTATATCAATTTCAATTGATTTTCGCTGATTAATATAATTTTAATAGACAAATGGATAAGAGATATATGTGTATTTGTGGAATTTATTGCAATACGAATGTAATAGATCGTATAGAAATATATTAAAATATTAAATATATTTAAATATATTAAAATACATACATGTGTGTGTGTGTGTGTGTGTATGTGTGTATGTGTGTGTGTGTGTGTGTGTGTGTGTGTACACATACGTAATCAATTGACATAAATGCTTTAGCTTATTGAGGAATAACAAAAATATATATTACATATAATTTAATATTTTTTTAAAAATATCTATTAACAAAAAATTGACAATATGGATTATATTATCAGAAATAATATAGATTATATCTTAAAGTTTTTCGCAGAATTCTCTTTAAAGCTAAATTTTCGAAATAATTCGAAAATTACGCGATAAAATAGATTAAACGACAAACCTATATTGTTCGTCAATCTTTCTGATTAATATATTTCGACATGCTTGATCCCAAGAAACATTCGAAAAGTTTCATCGAGATTAAAGAAAATAATAAATAATCGTTCGTTTTATTGTAAGGCACTAAAATACGTCTCAGCTTCGAGAATCATTAAATCTGATTTAACATAATATAAAAAAAATCGAAACGTTTTATAAATGTGCTTTTTTCATATAAAAGAGAAATGATATCAGAAGGGTTAAGTCACTTCCATCAATTACGCGATGGTATTTACAAATCATATACCAAGCAATCGTATATTTGTAAGCGAATACGCTCTTACTCGGCAAGCAAATGATATCGTCAGTGCCTATTGATCTGAATATACGATAGTTTGTAAATAATCCTATCAGCAATTGTATGAACATCTTTCGCTATTACATATTCGTGAACAATTGTTTAATCTTAATAATGATGGAAAATCGAAGATTAATCTTCTCTCTAGAATATATCGCTAGTTCATACATTGCATGCATGATAAGCCGTCATTTTTTTAAAATATGAAATCTCTCAATAACCTCTTAGCGTCTAAGGCAAGCGATTAGCAACGATTCGAGCAAATTGAATCAAAGAGAAATCTCTCTGGTGATCGCGATTATCGTAAAATATAGCAATGAAGGTAAGATTAGATTTAACCGGCTTCTTGATGAATCGACTTCCTTTTCCCCCTTTTCTCGTTATTATACGAATCGTCGCAATGCCAGTATGCAGGGAAAGATAGGAACATATTAATCACGCGCAGCGCAAGTCTTTAGTACAATCAGTACTGATAGCGTGCAACTTGCCGAGAGCAAGCATTTTTTCATCAGTGATCTCCGATCGCGCTTCTCTTTCATACGTTCCCCCAATCGAGAACAAATGGCAGAGGCTCGAGTGGCAACACACCGCTGTATTTCTTCTTTTTTTTTCGCATTTTTCTTTTTTAAGCCGATTACAAGCCAAACTTGACCTTTGCACCTATTTTTAACTCGCTCACTTTCGTTAAAATCCATGAACAAACTGGCGATTGCTGGTAGTGCGATAGTGTCGCAAACGGTACGGTCCTCCATTCACTCCCTCTTAGACACAAGTCAGAGAGAACGCGCTTTTGTCATCCAAGCAGAACAACAAGTCACGATAACGTCAAAATGACGTTAAAATTAATCGTTACTGATTGAAAAGTGACTCTTAGTAATTGGAACCATTTTGATGTCATGATGAGTGTTTTACGTGAACAAGTCCTTATTTTCTAATTCTCGAATTGACACACAATTACCGTGTCTCTTTCCTCTTCTTTTCAGCAAAATAGTACTGCTACATATTTATACGTTATAATCGTTAATTAATAAGCAAATGAAATTAAATTATATACATATACACTCTCTCTTTCACATTCTATGCGTGGAATCGTATTGTTAGTCTCATATTCATTGTTATGACGCAAGGTAATATAACAAAGGAATATATAGCTTATTGCCGATGAGACTTTGCGGATTAGTCGCATGTGAAATAGATACACTGTTCTCCAATAAATAATATCACACTCTACACAATTACTCACGAAACAAAAATAAGTACGATCTCCGGGATTCGTCTGCGGATTCGTCTCCTCTTTGGCATATTCGTTTCTTCTCGGAGACGCGAGATCAACGTTGAGATTCAAATACATTCCAACTCTTACATCACGAGTTAAGGATCAATTGTGAGTTCTTCATGATTCTCGAGATGTTTTGAAGGATAGTTGCATAAGATAGTAGGCGAAACAGAAGAGATCTCAGTACAGATACAAGAAAAAACTTCCGCTTTAAGGATGAATTCTATTGCACTACCGCCAGGGGTGGGTTATGCTGCGTCCTGATGACCTCTGCGACGCGCCTGAACGGTAATTGGAGGTGATAGTAAGCACAGTAGGGCAACGGGTCCCAATACACAAAAAGGGATTCCCTCTTGTCCAGCACTGTGCCTAGAAGATGGGGTGCGGTTTCGTTGGTTGATTGTTTGAGGGCACTCACCATGGTATCGGACAGCAGCTGTCGGCTCGACGTACCTACCAACGTTGAATTCTGCCTGGAGAAGTGTCGGCAGGGTTTCCATACCAGACGCGGATGTATTCCTGTGTAACAGATGTAGGGCAGGCTTACGCCCACCCGGCAGCCGATAGACACCAGCTCACCCGTCTCCTCAGCCACTGCCAATCGGAAGCTCATGTGACCGTTGATTTTGCCACCGAAGGAACGGGTGAAAAACTGTTCAAGCCATCTTATAATCTCGGGACGTTCTTCTGGTATGAGACCCCGATCTTCATCCACTCGGCAGGTCACGTTCGTTACTATCCGTGAATCTTTCAGCGTAGTGCAAGTGATGAAGTGATCTCCACCGGGGTCGCG
>Ga0157364_1004206_pt1 | contig 14299 bp, 4 predicted proteins | sample AttsexASBM2_FD_111476 | JGI IMG/M metagenome (GOLD analysis project Ga0157364, IMG submission 111476) | Fungus gardens microbial communities from leaf cutter ant in Ribeirão Preto, State of São Paulo, Brazil - Atta sexdens ASBM2 | ecosystem: Host-associated > Fungi > Mycelium > Unclassified ... | reverse complement strand
GTTGTTAAAGTTAATATAAAAATCAAGTACACGAATTACTAGCCGTTTGCAATCTTTAGGAAAAACTACGAAAGAAGAAATTTTCTTCTTGATAAATGCATCAATATAAAGAACATAGAAAATGAAAAAGCTTATAAAAACCAATGTTATTAATGCGTAATAAATCAAATATATTTGTTCATATAAAATAAATTCATCATTAATGAAAAATGCAACGTTTCAATTTTTGATTCTCATCAGTGTCACAAAAAAGAAAAATAATTAATAGTATTCAAACATGATCATAATGTATCTGCTCAACAATATTAACAAGTCGAATAAACACAGTACAAAATTAGTCAGAAGGCGATAAAAATAATATAAAATACACTGTATGTGTTGAGCGAGTAATTACAAGTATCCGATGTAAGTAACAAAAAGTAACAAAAAAAAGTAAGTAAGTCAAAGCAATCATGCCAATCTGATAGTCAGTAGTTAAAAAGTTATTAATTTTTGAGTCAAAGTAAAAATTAAGTCGCTATAATAGATAGCGATAAACAACCGTATTGATGACAATCTGTAGCGCATATGATAATACAACAAATCGATGAGCACAGTGACGAAACAATAAAATTCAGACAAGGATAAGAAAAGCAAAAAATATAAATAATATATAATATAATTTTATTATAACAGCGTTGGCTCTTATTGGATTTCTTCATTTTTTACGTTAGAAATTTATTCTCAGAGCTCCCACTCTATTTTATACTTTTGTCAACATAAAGATCATTAGGCGCGTAAAAGGAACGCGAACATGAATCAAATCCTCACGAATCACGCGAGACAATCGCGAGTCTTCTTTCGACCCGTTGAGGAAAATTTTTTGTTGCCCGGCAATGGGATGATTTAGACGGTGCTGGTGAGTGGCGCCAGGAGAAGGATTGAGGGCGCTCTTCGACTTCTTTTCTGGGCCTGATTGCGTAGCCGTAGAAGCGTAACTCTGTCCGCGACCCTCTGAGGGATTCGAGGAACGGGAAGAGACAAGGTGAGATAGAAGAAGAACTTTCAGGGCACAGAGGCACTGGCGCCGCGCGCGGCAGCCTCAAAGGGATCCTCCGCACGCCCATCTGTCTCCGCTCCGCCCCTATTCCCGCGCACCATATACATCATGTACGACCGCGACGTACCCACACGACCACCGGGATCCGACATCGTGTCAGGCCACGTCACACATCACCGCCGCTGCGCGAGTGTCCCCTCGAGGGGTTGCTTTCTCCGCGCCCTCCACGCGCTGCTACCTTTGTACCCTACCGGTTTGATCATGCCCTTCCGCGCATTGTAGATGGGCAGAGTTGCGATGGTAGCACCGTCAGACGTGTTATCATCACACTCGGTAACTTTAGTGCCAACTGAGTTTATTCGGTAACGCTCGAATCGATGTCATATTACGTTTTCAAGCTAGATACAAATCAGATTCGCAAATTTTTATAATTTATCATGAATATCCTTAAAATAAAATCAAAAATTTCAATTAAAGTGATTTAAACATTAAAAATTTTTTCACTTATAATTGTTTTAAATTTTTTAGTAATTTCTTCTCCTTTTGCTAGTATCGTATAAGCGTTTGTTGAAAATGAAACGTTATCGCATTTTATGCCGTCTGTGATTATATTCGCATATAATGACAATATAATACGCGAAAACAAATAAAATTATTTTTGTTAACGGTAGCGTTTTTGGATGTGTATAAGTTTTTTTTATAAACAGGACTATATACAGTGCTGAGATGTTTATAATGTGAATATAATTACTCAATTTATCTTATAACATGTTTAAATGTCTTAGGTCTATGTAATTCTAATTATACTAGAGATCTACTATGTGGTAATCAATGTACTTAATTACAGGAACACTCTTACGCGCAATTCGCGTGTATCGTATAATCAGACGGCGTGCGGACTTCTCACGATATGATTGATTATGGTTCATATAATTGCAAAGATTCAGCTTTTTGCGTTTCTATACAGTTTCACGAAGGTCTTTTGATCGAAAAATTAAAAATGCTAATTTTATCGTTCAGCAGTCATTCTAATTGTAACGACTTTATGTGATATAATATACATTTCTTATAATAAAGTATTTTAAAATTCGTATTTAAAATTAGACTATTTGAATTTTTAATTATATAATATACAACAGAACGTATCTATCTTTTAGCAATAAGTTTTTGTTTAAACAAATATGACTTCAAAGTCGCATGATTCACTCAATTCCATCTGGATTATTTTTTTAAAACAGGCGAGCTGTCTACAATAAAAACCTTCGACCTGGAATTAACAAGCCTAAGAGTATCCAACAAGGATTTGCGATCCGTCGATGGCAGCGAAGGGTGGGCATGGACGAGACACGAGAGAAGAACATAACGCCCACGGCAACGAGTCGTTTTACCGAGAAGTAGAGAGCTTGGTATAGTCAAGAATTTCCCGCGAGGCTCGCGTGTCCCGGATTTCAGGATGGGGCCCCTGTGCATCCTCGAGCATCCTCGATCTCTTCGGAAGAAGACACCTTCGGGGGGTTGACTAGTCGGGCTAGGATACATCCAGGATCACGCGAACCCCCTAAGGCACTAAACTGACTAGCACGGAAACATCGGCTCGTAGATTTTTTGCGCTCGAGTTACAAGATCCACACAGAGCAGTTGTTAATACAAAAAAGTGCATATAATAATTTGAAAAAGTATTCAGTGTGGTTATATTTTTATTTTTATCGTTAACACAATTAAAATTAAATTTTTACCTAAATTATTACCTACAGTAATATTAATTGTTCTCTCCAATTTAAATTTTCATTATTTTTACAGTTAATATATTATTTTATAAGAAACTTATATTCAAATAATAAAATAGAAAAGAGCATATAGAAGCCAGACACAGAAATTAGTGCATAAAGTTAAATATAGTGAATTTAATAAAAACGAAAAAATATAAAAATATTTTTAAAAATATAATAAAAATTTATATTTTGTAAAATATTTTTAACAATAATAAGTAGTAGTGCTAAATTTTATTAAATCTCATCGATTTATATTTTATTATTACGAATGGAGATCTAAAGATGACTCGATAATGTAGTCAAATGTAATCAAGTTTATATGAAAGCATATTTAGAAGTATTATTTTATGTAAATTGCAAATTCAACGTATGTAGTGAAATTTTGTAATATTAATGCTTTTTATCAGCGCACTCCAATTTGGACACGCTAATATTTTTAATATCCTTAGTTCCATTTATTTTTATTTATTTATTGTTTAACGTTAAGAATGTCATTATTATTTATTAAAATATTTAATTCTATTCTCTAAAGATAAAAAAAAATTACGTCCGTGCATGCATTATATCTATATCTATACAACATTTGTGGCGTACCATAGCGCTCACTTGAATGGACGATTCAACTTTCGACGCACAGGTAGCTGCAGGGACCGTCAAAAGTTGTCATAAATTACTGCAAAGGAAAGCACTATACGGCAAATAATGATAACGCGAGACAAGCGATTCTCTTAACGAGCGAGTAACCAATCTTTGAGATAGAGTCGCGGGTGCTACGTGATGATCCCGAATGGATTTAGCACCCAATAAAAATGTGTAAATATTTGATGCAAAAAAAAGTGTCTTCCCTTTTCTACGGCCCTTATGATCCAGGGCCACCCCTGATGAGATTTAAACTACCACTGCACGGGTCAACCGGTCTCCAATTCTTCGCGGCGGCCTATCTTTGTAGTCCGACGTATCCTCGTTTGTGAAACAAGCCGGCTTACAGGTACGCGAGACAAAGACCCCGTGTAGCTTGGTGATGGGTATTTAGGGATTCGGTTATAATTGCTTTCGAGATTTCTGAACCGGTGATATCCCGTGTTCGAGCTCGTTCCATGCCGCTGTCCACGCGGCTTCGTTACGCTTGTTCGGCAAAGATGAATCGTCTTTACCAAATAGAAGATACCAAAATGCTGTCAGGTAGGACATACAAAGAAAAATATTTGCAGATATCGTATGCTTGAATGCTACTTTTTATTTACTCGAGATACTTTTATAATAAATTTATTAATATTTCTAGTATACATAATTTTCTTCTGTAAATGTTCTACAAATATTATGTAACTAATTCATTTATGTGATAATACGATTTTATTGAATGGTCGATTTTTGAGAGTTTCTTTTTCTCTTTATTTTAAAAGGATATTATATATTTAGTGCGAAAAAAATAATAGAATTGTTGTCGCACATCTTCATCAATAATACAAATATTTACAAGGAAAATAAAAAATGTCTACTATAAAAATTAATAAAATCATAATATCTTGTAATTTACAGCCTAACAATTTTTAAGTATATAATTCTGGAAGCAATTTATTTCATAGAGAACTGTTGAAACAACGATTGATATCGTATCATAATGATTAACATGTTCAAAATTTTATTAGAATAAAATTTTTTGGTTACAGTCTATTTATTTCGAAAGTAGCCAAGTATTACAAACTAGCTTAATTTTCATAACTCTACCTTTTATAAAATGTTGTACCTTGTTTCCTCTTTTGAGCGCCAGGCGCCAACGTTTCACGCCTCCTCAACGGGCGTTGTTTGTCTTTTTTCATTCCTTTAGCTATAATCATGATCGCCTATTCTCTGTAATTCTGTGAACATTGCCGTGCCTCATTTTGTAAAACAATTATTGTAAGAGGATTTATGACGTAAATATAAATTTTATGATTATTTTAAGATCATACTTTAACAAATAAAATTCCAAGTTTAGTATTTTTACTAGACACATACAAACATTTGTCAATTTTAATTTCAAGTTAATCAATATTTATTATCTCTCTGTTTCGACATACATTTACTTTAAATACATTAAAATAAATATGTTCGGCTTATATGAAACGTGTTTTGTGTTGGCGTTAAAATATGTATCTCGAAACTGGCCGGCCAAAGTATCGGACACTATGTTAATAAAAATATCGCGCTAGCGAAACAAATTATCTTTCTTAATATATAGTTTCGCATTGGTTTACCGTCTTCGCGTGTTGTTTTTCTCTCTTGTTTGACACTCGTTTGCAGAGGTGCTCTCTCTCTCTCTCTCTCTCTCTCTCTCTTTCCTCCCCTATTCGTTTCGGTGCAAGTCACTCCAGAATAATTTATAACCCGAAGGATCGGCTAAACGGACCGACTAACTTAACTAAATGCCGTGCTAATTTCATTTAACGCCTATGCCTATGTCTTGTACGCTGACCACGGGGAGTTTATCAAGTGGTCCATGTACCTGTGTGGGCTCAGTCACCTCTTTTGCATCGACTGCTATTTAAGTACGTTTCGATTAGTAGTTCTGTATATAATAGAGGCCATGGTATTTTTTTCTTACTTTTTTTTCTTTCTTTCAACAAGATAAGTAATTTTTTTTACATAACTATATAACATGTAACTAAACACTTGCACTCTGTTCTAACATCCAATATCATAATAAGTTTGAATATTTTAGAAATATTTAATAATATTTTTTATTTTAATACAACTGTTAAAAAAGTTTCATTTTATTATTCGGTGATCATCTATCATCTATGAGATTTGCTTATTTAGTAAAGTACTTTAAAGCAGTCAAACTTTTTTCTTTAATATCCATTTAGCTCAAAAAATTCACCGTTGGCGTGAAGATAGTACTCTCGAGGTCTACAATCTCTTCATTTCTTTTTGGGCGGATCTTTCGCGGAGACTTAGTGCCACTTCTCACGAGAAACGGGAGGAAAAAAGGTGCAGCCGATAGTTTCTTTCGCCACAGCAATGAAAACCGATTCAATGGCCTCATTAATGTAAAGTTTTATCGATTTGGGCCAAGCATAAATTCCGTGAGATGACGGTTTTTTTTTTCCTCTTTTTAAAGAAACATCACAGAAATGTGCGATTTGACACCCAAATGCGCTTCAGGAAATTACGATGCTACCTCCCAAACAGTCAACGATATTAAGAGATTAGTTCAGCTACCGCTTCTCCAAAGAATTTATGAATCGATCATAGGGCGATTATTTTAACGATAATGTCTTATGTTTAGAAAATACAAATAGTTTGGCGTTTTATGATTTCTCCCTAAGTAGAGACGATTTATTATCTCAGAAAAACTTACGTAATGAAACAAAAGGAAAATTTATGATCTATAATTAAATCGTAAATTTATTTTTATAATTTAAACATATAAAACAATAATATAATTACTTCTTATAAAACTAAAAAAAAATAATATTTAACTAAAAATTGAACAAACTAACTTTCTGAGTAATGATTTAAATTGAATTGAAGAACCGAAGAGAGATGAACTTTCTAACTGAAAATTTGAAATTGATGGCATAAATCGACAGTAAACTCTAAGAGGATCCCAACGCTAAATTGCCCACCGCCCTCTTCGAAATAATCACTCTTGAGAAAAGGGACTGACTTTCGAAGATTCTTCCTTTTTTTCCCCCTCGAAGGAAACGTCATCTTCGGAGCTGTTTCCTGTCGACAACTAATGCGCCGAGTCAGGCGCCGCATTGCTTTCTTCCATTCATGTTTTTCACAGGACGATTAATTGCCAACGCTTGATAATATCAGTACAGTAGCGTCCTTTTGATGCTACTCATTCTCAAGGCCACCAGAGTTAAAAAAAAATTGCTACGAAAAAAAAAGCAAGAAAATTGGAAGAACAGAAAAATTTTGAAGTTCTTTTAATCATTTACGAAAATCATGAGGATACTAATAAAAAAATTATATTATTTTAAAATAAATGTTTATCCTGAAACTTATATATTTATTATTTTTAAAAATATTATATATTTTTTTTATGGTCTGCGTATATAAATGTTATAAATGTAAAGTTGGACTGGACTATGTGAGTGTTTTTGCTAAAATATAAATCTATAAATATAAATCTATAAATATTATTTGGATTATCGTCGGTTTTATAATATTTAAATATCAATACCATAAGGAAGAGGACATTCATATTTCAATAAAAATTCAAATGACACAAGTACTGACATGAGAGTACTGACAATGAGAGAACAAGATCGACCATACAGTAGCAAAGATATCTTTCGACTCCGTTGCAACTAACTGAGAAGGCTTTATCTCGGCGAGGTGGATAAAGGATGGTGATTGCTTCTTTTCCTTTTTCCCGTTCTCTCATCGAGTTTCTGCTCCTCCCCCCTTTCGTTCTCGCTCTCTCTTTCTCTTCCAACAGGACGTCGCGCATCTCCGCCGTCATTACACTGCATGACAAGGCGCCTCTGTTCCTGCTCCTCAACTTCTCGCCACTTTTTCTGCTCCCTATTCTCGCACCATCTCTTCACACGCTTCTGGACGCGTTATGCCGATGGGAAGACAAGAGCCGAGACGCACAATGATTGTCGCGGATGACGCCTTGTATACGAAACGGCGACCTTCCGACCTTTCTTACGCATCTCTATTGTTAGAATCAATCGATGAGCCGGCTAAGAATTGAGAGAATTCAAATATATTCGAATATATTCGCAAGATTCTTGAAATATTGATGTTATGCATGTCTTAGTTTCTTCATTTTTACATTTAAGATCTTCCAGTAAAGTTAAATTATATATACATGTAAATTATATATATATATATATATATATATATATATATATATATATATAAAGAGAACTGAAATGTAATCACTCTAATAAAATTTAGAGTTTTGTGTTCTAAAATGGTATTAAATATTAAAAAAAAAATATTTTAAATCGTCTCGTGCAGAGTTTAACTCTTTTCTTTATCTATAGTGATTAATCGATTGATCGAATTATCACGGAAGCTAGTTCCCGATATATAATAGTCTCTTCTCTTGATGCATAGACAATTATAAGTCGAGGATCATGTCGTGTGGTTAGATCAGTTTGACTTTCATAGAAGTCTATCCGAAGTCTAGTCCGAAAGGAAGTCGGCATGGCAGGTCCTGCAGGTTTACGAGGTCCACACTTGTGCACTAATTGATCCGCGGCTGCCCGTCTGTTCTACCTGCGTGGATGAGAGGGCGGCACGCGGACGGAGGGACGGACAAACGGATACACGCAGGAGTGGAAGCCCGAGTCTACGGCCGAAGCCAAGTACCAGGAACTGGGTCCTGGTTGGCAACACACGACCACGTAGAACGATTACGTGCTTCAGAAGAGGCGCCAGTCTCTCTCTCATCCTTTTCCTCCTTTTCTCATAGTTTTCTCGTATTCTGCAATTCTAGGGTTTCGGCGGAAATGAAATTGCTTTTATTAAAAAAAAGTCAAAAAAAATAAATTTTTAAATTGATATTTTCTACATGACCTAACAACAAATAGATCCGAAAATCTTTCCGTTTGTTTGTATAGAGATGTTAAATTGCAGGAGACTTAATATTTTTATAATTACAGTTTTTATCAACTCTCTTTTTGCCAACTCTCAGATTACATAATAATAAACTGACTTTTTAATAGATATATAGAATAGTTAATAGATATACTAACAATGCTATGATTAGAAGTTATTGCAAGCAGAACGTTTCCGTCGTGTCGCAGCGGTTTCTGCACGTGGTCTTTTTCTTTGTTTCTCCGTCGGCATCCGGACGAGCGAGATGCATGGAAGAAACGGGGAGGAAATAGAGAATAAAGTAAAATATAAAGAGGTAAAGAAAAAGAGAGAGAGATGGAAACCCGCGGGTCGGCAAACACCAACAAGTTGGTTGTAATGGGTCGCCCTGATCGGACGGTGATCTCTTTCTCCCTCTTCTTTCTCTCTCTCTCTCTCTCTCTCTCTCTTTCTCTCTCTCTCTCTCTCTCTTTCCTTCATAAAGCCACGGGTCGAGGAGAGCGAATCCGTTGCATGCCACAAATTGACTCAAATATTTACGCAATTGGCATGATAACCGCATTACGTGATTATGTACGGTTGTTGCGCGCGATCCCGATGCTCACCCTCTCGTCCCATCATCAGCACTCTCCGCCACCTCTCTCCTCTTCACCGTGTCTCTCGTGGCCTACCTCCACCTCCTCCATGACCTCCCGTATAAACGGCAAATCAGGGTTATTAAACGACCGTTCGCGGGACACGCATTGTTCGCGCTGGCCATGCAACTTCCGCCTCGAAGACCTTCCTGCTAACTTCGCCCCTTGCTCCGCTTCGTTTTTCCGCCTGTACTCGCTTCTCCGAGACAAACATTATTTTTCTGCAACGAGCCTGCTCGTCCTACAATGTTCATTTTAAAGATACAACCGATTCTCGGGATTGTGTTTGGTATTTACGTCATTATATTAATGTAGATAGGGGAGGATAAGGGAGGACACGAAAAGATTTTGCTAAAAAGCATTTAAAAAGATAAATAGATATAAATTTGCAAATAATTCTGTTGAATTTTCAATATAATTATGTTGAAAGCTCAAGTATGGTAATGCTGCAAAAAATTTTGAGCAATAAGTTATATATTTTAGCAATAAGTTGGAGTTCTACATAATTATTTGGTTAGTTCAACAAAATTTATTTTCAGATCTATATCTAGCTAAATTTTTAGATACTTCAGCAAAAATATTCTTTCCGCTTAAAGATCTTTAAGTATCAAAATAAGACAATTTATTACTGCGTAAATTTATGTTAATACATTGATCTGTCATTTATTTTTTAAAAGTAATGTTATTTGTATAAGTTCATTTATTATTTATTGTGAGCTATTAATAAATAATCTTTAATAATTATATATAAATTGTATTACAATAAATAAATTAGTTTTATTCTTGTTGATTAATAATACTGCTCCTTGTTTGAAATTAACATTTTATGTTTTGCAACAATAAATTATTTGTATAAATATCTATTGGCGGGATGAGAGTAGCTGCAACATTCGCTCGCCACCTATAACGATTGTGCTTTTAACGTGTCATTTTCATTCCCGAACGCAAAACATCAAGGCCGAAATGTAATAATCGGTTATTTGAATAGATTACTAAATACAACTGGGAAAATACCTACTCATGCAACATTGTACAGACTGCTGATCGGACTAAAGTCGACGGTGACTTGCAGAAAAACTATCACGTGATATTTTTTTTTTTCTTTCGCAAAAAGATTAAACATATAATGATGCGTTCGTATTATATTATAATCATGAAGATATATGTAAATTATCGGTTGCAGAACTAGATCTAAGACACGTTCAATTGATTGATAAAAATAGATGAAACATATCATAATATTATTAACAAGAAAAATAAAGAAAATAGAGATATAAAATTGCATTTAACAAAATAGGATTATTAGTAAACTGATCAGAATTTATTGAAAATATTTATTCGGCGAGATTCATGTTGTAGTCAGCAGATTTTCTATAATTTTAAGAATTTTATGAAAGCTGCCAACATCTCACATCCCTATCATCCCTGTAAAGCATGGCGGCTGCATTTTATAGGCTAATATAAGTTTTGCTTGGCGATTTCGCTTCGATAGTTGCTTCTTCGAAAATACAGTTACTTCAGCTGTCGATCTAGCGTCGATCCGTTACGTAACATTCTATGGAAACGTTCATTTGTGTTGGTTCGGGTCGGCACGGAACGCGCGTTACGTGCGGTTTCCGTAAATTGCTACGTGCGAACCCGGCCGATCCGCGTCGCGCACGATGTACATACTCGTCGACGTGACGGTGTTGGTATCCTTAAGATACGATCCCGCGAAAAAAAGCTCCCCTCGCGCACAAGTTGGCACGCCGCGCCGCGGGGGAACGACTGTCGGAAAAATCGCCGCGCGGAAATCGCACATGGCCGATGAAAGCGGCAGAGAAAATGACGTTTCGTGCACGTGCGAATTATGCATCGCGTGTGATTATTATGCAAAAAGTGCTAGAGAAAAATTGGAAACGCATGAAGATGTTCCGCCGAAGGGATTATGCTTGATCTCACGAATAGGTACATTCGGCGCACAATAAGTAATTAGCTGATTTAAATAATGCACATAATAATCATTTGGAAAGTTTATGCATGGTAGCAGTTCTAAGAGATATTGATGCGCAGTTTAATTGCAATCGAGAGGAATTACTTTGAGAATTACATACATCCATTATAAACTAATTATTGCTATTGGGTAATACTTATTTCATCATATGGTGGAAAATATCAAATGCAAAGGTCACTACGTTCAGAAATTAATTTTGTCAGCATTTTTTATTTATTACCGCTAATATTCTGGAAAATGCAATGTTTTTTTATATATACAGATGGTATAAGTTGATAAAATTTTTTTCAGATTGAAATTATATATTGAAGATAATCTGCATCTTCTTACAACTGACTAACTAGTAGATACTACCTGTTATAGAGATAAACGAACCTATACTTGTATTAAATCACAAAATTGTAGCTAAAAGCTATACTTATCTTAAAAAGTAAACAGAACTATACATGCTTAGTTATATTTAACTAAAAAAGTGAAGCTATAAGATATACTTATATCCCTTGTATTCGAAACTTTTCTTAATTCATTCGTCTATAGAAAATGATTTATATACAACATAAATAAAAGTTTATAAACGTAAAAATACAATTTAATTATTGAATATGCATATATATAAAATAGAAATAAGTTATAAGAAATATGACGGAAGAAAAAGAAAGATTCTTTCCAATAATCACCTTCTCACCTTATGTTGAGATTTAGGTTATCATGCTAAGAGAATGAATCGTTTCGCGGTTACCGCATAATGAATTAAAATTACTAGTTGCGGCGACGAGACTTAAACACAAAGCATTTTAAAGGCAAGAATTATTGTAATTACAACAATTTATTGTTACAGGCAATGGCGCAGAATATTGGTGTTGTTCAATGGATCGATGGCGCTATCTAGCGATGTCTTTTTCAGACATGTAGATAGATAGATAATACAGTTTATTGACCCACAGTTAGAATACAGTCATTTTACATATATTAGCAGTTTTGCAGCTACCAATAGATGGCGTTAAAATTACAATGTAACAGGATGAGGTAACCCAGCTTATGATGTCTTTATGCTCAAGAATTAAACTACTTAAACCTAATATAAAAAACAATAACTAAAGCTATAGAATGTAAAAACGGAAAATATATGCTTGAAAGATCTTTTTAATTTAAGAGAAAAAACTTATATATCGATCTTGCATTCATTAAAGAAATTAGTTATAATCTCAATTTCATTCGTTTTCATTCTTTTTAAAATTTCTTTAATGACAATCGGAACTTTTATATTCAACTTGTTAAATTTAACTAACATATTCTTTCTTTCTTTGGCAAATTTATTGCAAATCCATAATATATGGTTCCCGTTTTCGATGAGATCACAAGAATTTATCGTTATCGGTTATCTTAAATCTAAATAAGCTAAATTTCAAAGAATTATGGCCACAGCGAAGGCAATTAATAGTTACAATAGTTTTCCTGTTTAAATTGCTGGAAATAAACCACGATTTGCCTAATTGAAAACAATATAGTTGAAAATACTCAGTGCCTTTATAAAGAACATTAGCTCTATATTTCAAGAAATCTTCATTATCCTTATTGCATATCTCCAATATGGGATACTCTATAATTTCGTTGAATTTCTATATAGTATCGATATTTTATTTTAAAATAAAAAAATATTTTTATATTTAAACAAATACTTGCATTACTTATATTTTGCGTTAATATTTTACGATATTATTATCTAATCCATTTTAATAGAAAATGTTACAAAATGAGAAAAATACTCAAACAGAACAACAAGTTACGACAACATCAAATTAAACGTTAAAATAAACATTACTGACTAAAAAATAACTTTCAGTAATTAATTTGTAGTCATTTTAATGTCATTTTGATATCATACGATTTTATGTTCTGCTTAGAATAAATTATGTCAAAACATAAATATAAAAATTAAAAAGATATGAATATTGAATTTTACAAATTTGTGATAAATTTAAATAATCTGTGTTTCAAAATAAATTAACTTTTTTATTAAACTAACACAAAATGCATAAAAAGAAACGTTTCCTGAGACATTTCCAGAAAAGGAATCTAACATTTCCTAAGAAGAATCTGGCTTGAGGCTGAGGCTATTAGAGATTTTATTAGACAGCGAAATGTGACAAATATTTATCCAGTGATCTCAAAGAGAAGTCTAAGAATAAATCCGTATTTTAGATAAAATCCGTTTACTGATGGCTCTGTGTGCATATAAAAGGAAGCCTAGAGTGGACATGGCGTTTCAAATGGAACCTGTTTACTGGCGCCTCACAAAACGTGCACATGAAGAACTATGTAGGAGGATATTCCGGCAGGTAACATATCCACATCTTTAAATTTTTCTCTGTACGCAAAATATAATTACATAATATTGTTGAATAGCGCAATACAAAAATAATTATTGAAAATAAATTAGAATAATTTAAATTTAAAAAAGATACTAAAATGTGAAATATTCGCAATAATAATAATAATTGGAATTATAATTTAATTGAAGAATATTCAGACAAAATTTATCTTTAGAAATGTAGTTTAAGTTCTATTTCTCATGATTCACAAATAATATAATCAGTTCATGAAAGAAGATCGTACGTATTTATATTAATAATCTTTAAATAGAATAGGTATTAAATGTAATCCAAAGATATCTTTGATAAAAATATATTTATAAAAAAACAAATAAAGTCAGCTTTTTATAGAAATAATCACAAATTATTTAAAAATAAAATAATTTCAGATCGAATAAAATCTGTTACAATTAATCTATTATAATTAAAAATTATGCGTGCAATCTGTTCTGCATTCCGCGGACTTGATTTCATCTCAATATATGTTATATATTCGATGTCCATAATTTCGAATTTTGGTTAAAAATTTGGAAATTTGGTTTGGTGGCTAATTGGTTAATTTGACATCCGAGACATCGTGTCTGTTGATTGATTAACAAGTTGCAATTAATAGTTTGTATTTGTTTCTCAAAACTTTAAATTGATCGACAAGTTGCAATTGACAGCCAAAAAATTCAAGTGTTCTATATAAGATTAATTTTTTAAATTTTACAAAAATATTTACCAAAAGTTTAAAATCGCGTGGGAGTCTTTAATTAAATATTTTATAATTTTTATTTACGTTTGTTTTTTTTTACAAGAAATTTTTACAAGAAAAAGTTATTTACAAGAAAAAGTAATCGTGTAAAAAATTGCTTTTAATATGTGTTTTCCATAGAAACGCTATGTTAATAATTATAAGAATAATTATAAGATATTAAAAGACTTGATAATTTTTTACATTT
>Ga0157364_1004205_pt1 | contig 14303 bp, 4 predicted proteins | sample AttsexASBM2_FD_111476 | JGI IMG/M metagenome (GOLD analysis project Ga0157364, IMG submission 111476) | Fungus gardens microbial communities from leaf cutter ant in Ribeirão Preto, State of São Paulo, Brazil - Atta sexdens ASBM2 | ecosystem: Host-associated > Fungi > Mycelium > Unclassified ... | reverse complement strand
TTCATTTTTTTTTTATATAAATTTTTTATCTCTCTCTATATATATATATATATATATATATATATATATATATATATATATATATATAGAAATCCTTTTCCACAATTAAAATTAAAGTATAAACAATAATATAATCCAAACCGATTGATTTTATGCGAGAGAGGAAAATTATAATTTTGTCATTGGCTTTTGACATCTCGTAATAATATTTGCTTTATATTTGTTTTAAAGTTTTGTACTTTGTATAACAATATTATTATATATAACAATATTGATCAATGTTGAGTTCTTAGAATTAATCGCGCAGCGACACGTGTCAATGACATGTAAATTGTATGTGTGTAAGTCTTATATTGATCGATAAAACAGATAACTTTAAGATTTCTTTAAACTCGGCGAGCCTTGATATTGTCTGTCGTAACTTTTAGAAAGTAGCCATCATCACGAGAATCGGAAATTTTTTTGAAATTTTTTGATAGAGATTTACATTATATAAACGTACAAAGTTTAATTAAAAGTTTATAAAATCATTATTTAGGTAGCAAGTTGACATAATTTGTTATTGAACTTGTAAAAAAATTGATATGTTTAAAAATCTTGAAATTTTGGTTTGGGTGATGAATCTGTATATATAAATTTTAATTAAATAAGAATTTTATTTACTTTTTAAATAATCTCGAAAATATGTTAGATAATACCTTTAATATAATGAATGATTAAAAAAAAAATATCAATTTTAAGTCATTGTTATATGTATGTATAGATCCATATTTTATTATTAATTCTTAATTTATAATTAGGTTTTCTTAATTAACGGAGTAATAAGAAAATCATATAGATAGTACCATTTACCGCACTTAAAATGTTAATTGGTCAAATTCATTAGCAGCTGCTTAACTTTATGATTGATACATCCTCCGATATCTTCTACATATTTTCGAAGCGGAAGAGTGCAAGATACATCCTATTATTTTTTATTTAAAATGTGCATAAAGCGAAGCGCTGAGAAAGAGAGAGGGAGAGAGTTGTTTCTTGCAGAGTGAAAAGCACATTCCCGCCATATAGATGTGCCGTATAGTTTAAGAGTTAACAAACTAACGATCAGCATTCTTAGTGCAAAAAGTTTAGTGCGACTATCTAATATACATCAACTGTTAAACATATATGTATAGTGGAAAAATTTAAACTAATTTAAATCGCCACTACTCCTACTAAATAAAAATAATAAATTGTTAAACATTGTAAAATAGTGTCAATTTGTGTGTCAAATGACATTAAGTAAATTTGACTGTATAGTGTCAAATTTAATTAAATAATTTTTTTAGTATAAAATAACGATATATTTGGTAGAGGTAGAGCGACTTAAATTAGTTTAAATTTAACACTATAGATTTAACAGTGGGCACTTTTATTTATATATATACGGAATGTATATAATGTCTGTAAAATTTGAAGTAGAAGATAAAGAGCTACGCTAGATAAAAATATTAAATGAGAACGCGACGTGAAATGTTAGTCTATTTACATCTCTCTACTGAAATTTTTAATATTTAACTAGAAAATATTCACTTCTGAAAACTCTTTATTACGATGTTTTATAATATTTTTAACATTTTACCTGAAAGTATCCAAATCTCTTTGTATTACAATATTTAATAATATTTTTATTACACTGAAAAAAATGCTATTTTAATAAATATTTGTTTAAAGAGTTTTAAGCAAATATTCACTAAATGTAAATATATTATATATATTTATTTGATTACAAAAACGATTAATTTAAGTGAATGTTTATATTTAGTATTATTAAAAAAAATGTGTATTAAGATTTTATAAATATTTTTCAGTGTATTTTACCTGAAAGTATCCACATTTCTTTGTCACAACAATATTTTTAGTATTTTAGTTTTTTTTTATTATTATTTATACTATTATCTAAAACGTTTGTTATCTGAAAGTATCCACATCTCTTCATCAAAACGTTTTATATTATTTTTTAAATTTCATCTAAAAATATATCTACATTTTTTTATCACCATGTGATATATTATAATTTTTTACGCTGTGAGATTATATAATCTATAAAAGAGAGCAGTAAATTTATGAGTACATAACAACTAACCTTTTCTTATCGATTTTTCAAAGAACGTCGATAACAATTATCACTGATAAATACATGCAAACTAAATAAGCTGTAGCTTTAGAGACCTTACTTTATAAGGAATTTTCTAAGAATGTTTTCTTAAAATTTATCTTATTCTTTGAAAGGTAAACCGTTTTTTATTTCTATACCTACGTCACAGAGATAGAGAGAGCGATAGTAAATTAAATTGAAATTAAGTGAAAAAGTGACGGTAAATTTAAATCTGTTACTAACGACAGTTTTGCAAATTTTAATATTTAGTATTTGCGGTTTCGTCAAATATTTCGGTATACGATTCTTAAAAACGACGACCTCGATCGACGCGATGTACGACATCGCATTATATTGGTGCATTTGTAACTGTTGTCCTTGACGCGGCCCTGTTAAATGCAAAATAGTGAACGAAGGGCAGTTCGTGTCGATATCTGACTTGTACCTGGTTTACGCATGCATTTCCCGTAAATGTGCGTCTCGATGCAGCGGTCGAGCACGCACACATAAAGTCTTTAATTTATTATCTCTCAAATGTCAAAAATCGATAAACATCGTGTATTTATAAAGCAGAAAGAAACTTAATAAAAAAAGTAACCAATTTAATAATCAATTATCAAAATGTAGCAGGACATAACAATATAAAATATAATATACAAATAAAAATTAATTAAAGAATTAAAAGATAATAATAATAATTAATAATTCAAATAGTGGAACATTAACTCTCAGTCTGCAATTTGGATCTTCTTTGACACAAGCAAAATTTTTCTTAAATTTCTCTAAAATAATGGAGAAGTGAAGTTTTTCCTCCAAAAATAGTATCTAGAATATCTTGTAATATCTATTTGAGAATATAATAAAGATATTGAAAAAGAATTCTGAATTTTTCTTTTTTGGAAAATCTATAGAAAAGTAAAAAAATTGGGCTGGACAAAAAAGATTCAGATTGCAGGAGGCGAGTAAAAAAATGATTGCAAACGGAGAGTTAAATTAAATTTAGAATGTATAAGGAAAATTCATTTTCTTATTATCGATATGTTATTTAAGAAAAACATTAACTTTGATGTTTTTTTCATTCTCGTTTGAATATAATTCTTTTGCCGATAACGCGTATAGATACTTTCATGTACGTACATATGTAAGTTTAATGCTCCATGTAAGTGATGCAAAATGTTTCGTGACTCAATGAATCGTCTCGTAAAGCTCATAATGATTGCGGTATCTCCGAGTGTCAGGTTCACATATAAGTACATACATTTCGTACGTCAGTTCAACTTTGTTGTTAACGATGAGATACTCGCAACGATGTGCACGCAGTATCAACCAACACTTGAAACAATACTCACGTAACGCCGTCACAATTGTCCTCGAATTTCGCAAAATAACATGGAGGCTTATGCGGTGACTTATATTCAATGTAAACGTAATTAATAACCATGCAGCTGCTGGAATAATAATTTTGCTGTTTGCACGCCTCCATGTTGGAAATTCATACCGGAATATCACCATGCCAGACTAATTTACAACCATAGGTACCATATGTTTTCCGTATGTTGACCCTGGACACATATATGACATACAGCTGAGTCTATTTATGTGCAATCGGTTGTAAATCGATTAGAAAAATATTATGGACAAAGTATTTTACTGTTGTAAAAAAACCGTTCCAATTTTATAGTGATTCTGTTTAATATTAATAGATTTAATAATTATATCGTTAAATTATTTTTATATTATTATTGGTGAGAACTGTTATCAAATGCTTTCGATAATTAATTTAACTAATTTAATTTGAATTGATATATAATGATATTACTATAAATATTAAATGGTATTACTGAGATATTTAAATATTTAGAATGAAGTTAGTATATAAAGATTTTTGTCCGACGAGCTTTTAACTTTTCTAATGTTGAGTAAATTAAATTGTATTGAATCCTCAAATCGTCATGGCAAAACGAAGAGAAAGTTTGGCTCGAACAAATCCGGTCGATGACAATAATAACTCAATAACGAGGCAAGTTCGAAAGAATTTTATTCGCGATTCCGCCAAAAAGAACCGTTTCGAGTGATGTGCCTGTCAATAAGAATTGCAGGCGTGGAATTCCTTTCACCATCGTGCGATCATCGTTTCGCTTCGAAGGAAGTTCGAGACGACTCTCGCTTAAGCACGGACGTGAATCGATTTTTCGTGGCACAATGAATCGGTTAAATGTTGATCGAAATCAAAATGTTAATTAATTATGATTGATAATTATTTTGTATATGCAATATATGCGCTATGCAATAAAAGTTTACGATATATCTCCATGTTTTTTTGTATTGTTTCAAAAAATTATTACTCACGTATTTTTGCTATTTTCAGGCTAATATATATACAATAATTACTGATTATTAGAAATTGTATTACAATGTTTGATAATAAAAACGCATTTGGTTAATAAGATTATTGTTGAAAATTGAAATAACCTTACTATTCTGCTAAAAACATTAATTGAATATTATATGCTCTTCGAACATTTTGAAGTATTAAAATGAAATATTTTGTTACAATAGCATTGTTCAAAAGCAAATTTCTGTTAACTCGTCTAAGATTCGCTGAAGAATAAATTTGTTATTTACGCGGAAGTATTTTTAAATTTTCAATAATTTGACAAAGTCTAAAAATTATCAATTTAACATTAATTTATCATAATTATAAATTATGAGAGTTACATAATTACAATAGTATAAACGTTTTTAATTCATATTTTAATATTAACGTGTAGGCGTTTTCTGAAAAGCAATAGATACTGAAAAGTTAATAAAAAATTCTGAAAAATTCTTAGAGCTCTCTATATAGAGAAGAAAATAAACAATTTTTATCTATTGCTGTTTTTTTATAAAGTTGATAATATTTGAGTAAAAAAATTATTGAAGACCAATATTTGGCGATATTTAATAATTAATATTTTGTCAATTATTGCGAAAATTGCAAAATGGTAGAGGACTGTTCGACTTAATTTTTCACGAAATTTCATGCTGTAATAATATTATTCTCGAATTTCGGGACACCTTGTATATTTTAAAACAAACTTATTTAAGAAATTATTTTTATCTCTTGAATTTATTATCTCTTGATACCCAATATATTTTGAGTTATAAATAACTATTAAAAAGACAAATCAAAGAAGATGATAATTTAAAAAGACTGTTTATGTCCACCAATTTAACAAATTTTGTTCAATACTAATAAAATAATGATAATTTAATTCATAAATAAATTAGTAGGTACTTACCTGTGATAAAAATAATTGATATTTTAAGCAGAATATTCTTTAGATACTATTAATATTTATATTGAAAGTGTTCTTCTTTTTGAGTGAAGACGACATAAATGATATAAATACAAATTTCATGATAAGGGGTGATTTATAAGCAATTGCATAAATTTATTATATGTACTTAATGATAAGGAATTAATTAAAAGTGATTGTTTCTAATTTATAATTGCTTATAATTAATTTTTTATAATTAAGCGCATATGGATTCTGCATTTATGTCAGTTGCACCCGAAAAAATCATGCATTTTGTATAGATATATAGATGTGAAAATAATATCTCTAAAATAAATTCTATTTAACAGGCTACTATTCATTATCTGTGACTTTATTTATATTATATTACCAATATTTAAAGTACATGAAATATACTACTTATAAATATAGTTTATATATGATAGCTTTTCATTTGAATTCTATTTATATTCTATTTATATTCGATTACACATTTTTTTTTATCGGAAAAGAAAGAAAGAATCATAATAATGGAAAAATTATATTTTAACTGGCGATAAATTTCGATATGAATAAACTTGATTCTAAGCATCGTTAGGGAAATATTTATTTCCCATAAATATCATAATAAAGCAATCAATTTATAATATTCATTCCGCTTCTATTTTAAATGCAAAAATTTGGTGATAATTATTTACTTTTCGATAAATAACTGTCGATATATTTATAATTCACAGTTATTAGAGATAATTAATTTTATTAATAATCTTTGACATTATTATTTGTTGTCTCCTAATGATTGTCGCAATCGTGACATTTCAAGACATATTAATATTTGGCTAATTATATTTAGAGAGAATCAATCTAAGATTTGTTTCAAAAGTTCCTTCTTTTGAAATTAAGAAAAATAATAAAAATAAATTATATAATATATCAACTTATATAAATTCTTTTGCGTTTAAAAAGTATAATCTATAAATGAATACTGATGATATTTTTTTAAGGACTAATTAAACATCTAAATTTTATCATATAAAGAATTTGCGTAGCTGTTAAAAGTTAATAATAATACATTTACATATATACATTAATTCATTTTATATATATTTTATATATATTACATTAATTCATTTTACACACACACACACACACACACACACACACGTGTACAGTGAGTGCAAAAATAGTATTCATGCAGAAGATATTTTTTAAAAATTAATTTTTCCTAAAAAAAATATAATAATATATTAAAATACATTATCTTAAAATTAAAAACTTATTATTTAGATGTAAAGTATTTGTACAGTCCAGAGCTTCTATAATCTTGATTTGAACATGCCATAATTATTTTTGCGAAGCTTGTTTGTTTATACGTAGAACAGAATACTGTCATGTTAAATAAGTAATTAATATTTATTTTCTAAAAATAAGATTTTTTCCATATCTAACCTATATTAATTTTTGTGTTCTTCACTTACGAATTAATACTTACGAATTAAATTACAGCATGTTTATCGAGATTCACATATCTCCACTAGTTTTTTCAAATTTTGAGTGAAATTAATCACTTTGCAGTTAGTGAATTATATGAAGCGCAACGTCTATTGATAATAGTACGTTCGAGGAGCCAAGTAAATCCATGTACCTCTCGTTACCACATATCAATTATTTCGTAACGGCTGTGTTTGGCTGGTAAGAGACTCGGCATGATGTTAAAGCTTGTTGTTTATATTACGCGGTTACCTTGATGTTTTTGTATGATTTGAGCTGTGGCAAACGAGCAGATGATAGGACGAGCCGCGTGACGATGCATTATTATGCATAATTCCTTTGAGATATAAGAATAACAAGGCGTGATATATTTCCTATCGTTTTTTATTCATGCTTATAAGTTATTTCAATAAAATTTAAATGACTGATTCTTCAATTAATATCTATCATATACGACATCAGACATCAGTATTGATAAATATGAGTGTACGCGCGGCGGCATTAGTTATTTTATGCTTATTTCAATAAACAATATTGAAAATATTATTTACTTTAATAAATTGTGTCAATAAATTTCAAATTATTGATTCTGCAATTAATCTCTATTATATAACATTATATGAAACATATTGATAAACGTGTACAGTAAAGAAATGTTTTGTATTTGTGTTAGAAACGTTCACCCAAGTCCTTGTTGCGTCGTATTTTTAGTATATTTGAGTGTTAATTTAAACATGTGATTATGTTATTTGAATATTTTATTTTAAATTGATACTCAACATTTCTTAGAGGTAAAATAATATCATTTATGAATATAAGTGAACAAATATAAAAACAATTATAAATGTTAATTTTAATTTTTAATGAGAAATATTTTTAATGAAGAAATATATTGTTTAATTGTGCCAGCGTTACATTTTTGTGTTAACTTTTTACATAACATTTGTGTTACTTTCTAATCTATTTATCTTAACTGTGTTAAATTAACACAAAAATTTGAATGGATCGTTTGGAACGCGTAAAATATGTAAAATTAAACATAAATTTTTCAACTGTACGACAATGTTGCTGCATGGACGCTTATATCATGATAATAATATATCTCATTATCAAATCAAACGCAATTGTTTCGTAAACTCAATGATGATGATTGGATTGATCAACTTTTTCGCGTTCGTCTCATAAATCTTGTCGAGGTAACATTTGTTCATTGAGGCGAATGTACTTCATGCAATTGATCCATTCCACGAAGTGATATAAATGTAGCTCGCCTATCATTTCCGTATTGAAACGTCGGAACAGCGCGCGAATCGTCTGCTCGAGTAATTCTCAAGTAACAGAAAAATATGGCACACGTCGACAGTTTGTTAATAACGCGTGTCTGCGGAGTTTACACGTTCGAATGTATATTGAAGAAAAATCTGGTTATAATATCAAACTTGAAATGATAGTCATTAAATTTGATAAAATAATTACAATCAAATGTTCAGTTAGTATAACCAAACTAACTGAACGTTAAATTTTATTATATTTCTAATGTCTATTATATTTCAATCAAACTGAAAAAAAATAATTTTAATTTCGGTTTGACTTACTTTTTTTTTATCTTTCTACTTCTATAAAGAATTAGAAAAAGATAAAGAGTAAATTAAATCAAAATTGAAGTTAATTTATATTAATAAAAATAGATATAAATATTATTTTAATTTTCTAATTATTAAACCAAGAGGTCAATGGTTAGGTTGCTGCTGTTATTATAGTAATATTTACTTAATTATTTAAATATTGTACCGTAGGTAGGCTAAACAAAATAACATTTATTAGCTATTCAGATTTTATCAGATTTCTTTTCAGTGTATCGCGCGTGTGATATTAAATCTTGAAATAATTTGTCGACTTCTAATTAAAATCGTTAATTCGATTTCATGAGTCGCTATATTACATAAAGTATTAAGGCCGAACGCCGTGTGATTTTTCAGTAACTTATTTCGTTTGAGATTTGTCTATTTACGAGATGCGGATGTCGAGGTGATCGTACCTTTCCTGTTTCTTTTTTGTAAGATAAGATACGCGTCGCGTGCGACTATAGTCGAGCATTGGGAGTGCTGCACAAAGTGCTGCGCGATCTGATATAATTAGCGCACGCACAGACGTGTAATTAATCCGTGTTTTTGCGAGTGCTGTGGGAGTGCAATGAAGACATCTGAGAGGAGGAGTCGACTCCGGAAAGCATCAACGGAGCAACGATGAAGTAATTATTTGCTTATTTTTTATGTGATTTAGCTTGATACACAAATTAGATTTTTATTACTGAATTTTATAGAGCTTATACCGAAGAAAAGAATTTTTTTGAAAGTAGCAAAATTATTTTACGCGACCGGTAATTATTTATTGCTGATGTTAATTTTTTGATCGTTTCTGTGATACACTGATTTTCATTTTACTCAACATAGTCGGTTTGTATTATAGAAATATAATATTTTGTTGCTGCGCATCGGGTCGATGAGTGCTAAATTATTTTTCATTTGGAGCAATGAATCTGTGTAAGTTGCGTCAAATTAATTTGAGATGTATTTAAATATATGTATATATTTATTTACAACTAGATGAATATAACATTTCACAGATTTATTGTCATGAAGTGGATAGGTTGGAATAAATTAAGATTAATATTAATATTCAATTCTGTGAATATGTGTAATCAACAATCGACTTATAGTCTTTACAAGAATGCACGCACACTCATATTTATTAATATGCTTGACGTCATATTATATAATAGATATTAATTGTAGGATCAGTCATTTGAAATTTATTGAGATAACTTATACGCATGAATAAAAAAACGACAGGAAATATTTCACTTGGTAAGCTTGGTAAAAAGTAATAAATAGTAACTTTGTGATTTTATTTGTGCAAGAAAAAAATTAAATCTGATAAATATGTTATATTTTTCATTTTCTGACAAGTGTTCTATAAACTTTAGTTTAAACAGAAGAGATTTTAACAATTGAAAGCAGTATGAAAATATGATATATTAATCCTCTGTTTGCAATCATATTTTTATTTCCTTCGTCTACAATCTGAATCTTTTTTTTGTCCAAGTTTTTTTACTGTTCTAAATCTTAGAAAAAATATGAAAAAATTCAGGTATTCTTTTCGATATCTCTGTTACGTTACCAAATAGTTTTTTGATAAGATATTTTAGGAAGAAAAATCGAACTTGGTTCTCCTTTATTTATTTTGAAATTTTGAAAGCGTGAAAATTTCGCCTGTGGTTTATGATATTATTTGAATAATTTTCTAGTATCAAATATTATTATGGACAATTTTCTAATATCGAATGTATGTACATAGTTACAATAGTTGATTCAAATTTTTTAATTTATGTATTATCTAAGTAAATTAATAGAAAACATAAAGAAGAAAAACGTAATAAATAAAATACTAATATTTTTAAAATATAAAATTTCAGAGTATTTATATTTTATAGAGAATCTCTTATTCAGGGAATTAGAAAAAAATGATTATGTATTATGTTCTTTTAATAATAAACGGAAATATAGGTATGAATTAAAAATACGTGAAACAAAATTAAACATCTACGAAACACGAGAGGGAAAAAAATGCGTGTTTTTGAACATGTTTCTTTTTCCAAATATCACTTTAACAGACTTCATAGTTGTGTTTGGTCTCTCTATATTTTTCAGGGTGAGTATTATGCAAACTGTTGCAAGAAATTAATCTGCTTTTATCAGAGAATATTTTCAGTATGCACATTTCACAAATACAAATAAATAATAAGCGTGTTCCAATTAATTTCTTTAGTAATAAATGCGTTAATAATTATTGTATCTATCTTTACAATTTTATTCTACTCTTAATTATTATTTATTTATTAATAATTTGTCTTAATGTCATTTCTCGAATTAGAATAAATTATATGAAGTTTTTCCGAGAAATCCGTCTCATCGCGGAACGAACTGATTTTTCGCGTCTTTTTCCACGCTCAATCCCGTAATGACGGTCGATGAAATTAAATCCTCGACGTCCGCGGCGAGTGCATTCTCGCACTCGGCTAACGAGCTTTCGCGTTTGTTCAATTTCATGCGTGCGGAATATGTCGGACGTACGGGGCGGTAGGTAGGTAGAAAACGCGGATGTGTAAATCAACGGACGGGGAAAAGAGTGTACTGGCGCCGCCCTTCTGCTCTCATTATCGTGCACGGCGATAGGGCGCCAAGAGGACGGGGACCTTTGCGGCACTTTCTCTATTTAATGTTCTCCTCCCTTCCCCCTTTCCCTTTCCCCACCTCAGACTCTCATAGCCGTATATACTAATATCGATTTGCACACTAGCAGCAAATTGCGAGGATATAAGGTAATTGAACGAAATTAGGGGGTGGATAATCGAACGTTGGAGTTTTGAGGAAATTACGCGTGATTCCCCTCTCCACGACTCCCGACGCACACTCGCGTAAATCACACGGTTTCTTGGCGTCGCGCGTCGCGTACACGGTTGTGCTTTTTTTTTATTCAGTGAAATTAAGAGGCGTATAATTTGAATGAAGCTTTTTATGCGGCGAGACATCGAGAGTCTAAGATTATATCCACGAAGAAACAAAGTCTGCTTTTTCAGATCCTTCTTTCACATTCATTTTCTTTCTTCAAAACTGCGCGCCGAGTATGCAAACACGCGTATCATCTGTTTTTTTAAGACTTTATACGTTCGTAATTAATGTTGGATCTAAAAGCAGCTTCTTTTGGCAATATTGCTCATCATACTTGAATTTTTTACGTAATTATTTGAATGGCTCAACAATATTTTTAGATTCGTGTCTATTTAAAATTTTGAATATTTCAGCAGCTAAATTATTTGTTCGTATTGGTTTTGCTCTCGCTTTTAGTTTTGGAACTAAAAATATATGGAATAGATATTTTCAATTTTTGAAAAATTGTATATGAGATATACTTGTCATGTTTTATAGAATTCTATAAATAGAATATTTTAATAAATTCGTTTTGTGAAACAGTTAGATTATTCTTCACTTTGCTCGTTTAATACCAGGTGCGAGTCATGCGTGAAACATGGAAAGAGGGGAAAACGAAGTGAAAAGATACGGGGGAGGGAGAGGCGTAAGAAGGAGACGATGGCGCCGTGTTCCTTTTCTCATTATCGTAGCCGCAGGGTTCCGACACTGTAGTAACACCGTTAATACGTTGACCTATTTTCCGCTCTCTAATCTCTCCCGTCTATCTCTGCATCGTCGATTATGTGGCAATTTTAACTGAATATCAGACTTATTTCATACTATTGGAAAAAAAGATTCATCTATTTATAATAAACATCCTAAATGGGTATGTTATGTTTTGTTCTTTTAATGTTTATGAATCTCAATCTTGACATTATCATAATTATGTAACGGACTATCTCTTCGTTTCAAAGTTTTAATATAATAGTAATTACAAAATTAATTATATTTAGTTTGAAACAATTAAAAATTGCACAGAATATTAAAGAGCCGAAATTGATTTCAGTATGAACGATTAGAAGCTTTATTTGGAATAATTTTTACACTCCAACAGTAAGAAAATAAAACTCACTCAAGTTTTCTTTAGTGATACCAAAAAATCCTATTATTTGTTTTATTTTCTCTTTACTTTTTTATAAAAAATATAATATAAATAAAAACTAAATCTATATACATATTAATCTCAAATACCGTTAAATTTTGTAAAACAGTAATATAGAATACATAAAATTAATAAGCAACTTTAACTTGGAGTTAAAGAAATCTCAAGTTGTTTACGTAAAAAAAATTAGTTATTTTCAGATTAATAAATAAAAATATAATTTTCCGCGATATAATCTGCATCGCGACGACGCAATAATTTCTGCTCGGCGCTAAAATATTACACGTGATATATCCCGCGTGCAGAACGCGACTTATAAATTATTGCATAAGAATTGCGCTTTGATTTCTCTTTTTTATTATCGCGTGATATCAGACGCATTTTCGCTCGCTATATCGGTGGGTGGTGGAGAGATCCGAGCAAAAGTGATCGAGTTGGTTCCGACACGAACGCAAACGGGCGACACGAGAAAAAGAGATTTTTCCTTCCTAGCTTGGGTCAGGCTAGGAGTTAGTCGAATAGGGGTGAGCTTATCGAGCGTACGCATCGTCACGCTTCAGGCATAGCTTCGAAACTTCGACTCCCGGAGCGAGTGGTTACGCTCAGATTAAAGTTATTTTCCCTCCATACGTGACAATTATACAAGATACCGTCTTATAACTTTACGTATCCTCGCGTTTAATTTAGAACACTATTTTTTAAACAAGTGTTCCCTCTTTGGCTAGTACTCTTTAAGTGCTTCGCGAAGTTTCTCTGACAATTTATTTCTCTCAAGTTTGATCTCTTTCTTCTTCTTAATTGCTTTAATTAATTAATATTAAGGAGAGATGCATACACTGTATTCACTGACATTTATTTTTGTCTTTTTACATGGAAAGATGTTTCGCTGAAATATTTAAAAATTTAGCTATTATATACAGATCTGAAAATAATTTTGTTGAATCAAAATAATTAATTGCTAGAACGTCAAAAATTTTTGGAGCATTGTTTGAGATTCCTATAATTATTTTGATGATTTAACAAAATTTTTAGTTTAAATCTGCTGCTAAATTTTTAGATACTTCAACAAAATCGTTCTTTCTATAAATCCTTATATTACTCGGAAGTTTTTTTATTTATCTTTCTATAACGATCTTAATCTTTCCGTTGTTCTTATCTTTTCTTAAGTTAATCAAAGTAATCTTCATAAAAAAATTTCCAGGGTAGCTGAATACGCAACTTCGACTGATAAGTACGAATGGAGGAAGGGAAAGAAAAAGAACTTGTATGCATAATCTTATCTGGGGCTCGCGTTAACAGTGATATATATACGCACGTTGATTTGTCGTAAACTGCTTCGAAAAAATATATTCGGTTTGTTAGTGTGTCGGTTGTAGAAGCGAAGTAATTGGAGAGCGACCGAGAATTCTTTTAAATACATTAATTATTTTCAAGTTGTCCGAATAGTTAATTAAATTTTTAGCTACAATCAGATGCGAATAAAAAATTATTCAATTTTCCAACGGTGAAACTAAACTGAAAATGCTGTCTGATAACAAAATCGATCTTGACCTGCAAAATTTTTCTGTGATAATCAACGTTTCTATTAAATTAAAAAACATTTTTTTTTTTTTACGGTATTTCGTATAAAAACGAATGCAATTTTTATCTATTATTTCCATTTGTTTTAGTAATAACAATTTTTTAAATAATTTTTTTATTTTGGAATGCTATACTATGAATGAATTTTCACCCAAGTGCTAATTCAAGTTTAATATAATTTTGTT
>Ga0157364_1004204_pt1 | contig 14305 bp, 6 predicted proteins | sample AttsexASBM2_FD_111476 | JGI IMG/M metagenome (GOLD analysis project Ga0157364, IMG submission 111476) | Fungus gardens microbial communities from leaf cutter ant in Ribeirão Preto, State of São Paulo, Brazil - Atta sexdens ASBM2 | ecosystem: Host-associated > Fungi > Mycelium > Unclassified ... | reverse complement strand
TTTTGATCTTTATCACCTTGAAATCGAAATTAAAAAGTTTCAATACACAAATAGTCGAAAATGAATCCTAATATCGTAAAACGTGAATCGTAATCAACTGTACGTATCATATCGACATGCAATAGTACGCCAAAACATTGTGCGTTGACTTACAACTATATATATATATATATATACACATATATGTATACGACTCACATTTACGATTCAATTACGGTCATCTTTGTGCTGAGGCCCTTACTTGTAGACAACATTGTCATCCACATTTTGAAGTTGTTGTCAATTTTTGTCGGCAACAGTCTGACAAAATGTAATTAATACCTAAATATAAATTTCACAATTTTTTAAATTCAAAATTTTATTTTGTAGAAAACGCTGTCAGTAATGTTTCCAACGATATTTGATTCTATCTGGACGAAGTATTAATTATATTTTTAAAAATACAAATATTTATTAATAAAATTAATTAAATCTCTGTGTAATTTATTAATAAATTTATGCATCTTTACAGAACATTGCCAGAAATACAAACTGTTCGTATGTCTGAGATCTTTCAAAATCTTTACGTAATAGAATCCGACAATAATGATATAAAGATGACGTCATGTCCGGGCACAGCAGTATTTGTCAAATGTCCACCGTTACCTTGCGGCACCAAAGCCTTCCCACGTCAGAACTTCTCTCCCGTCTTCAACACGACAAAAAATAATTACAGACACGTGGAGGAACAATCCTCCTTGAAAATTGCAGGATTTAATAAGCTGTACCAGGAGACATTGAGTCTTCTGAAACCGAATCAGTTCATGTCCGAGAAGAAGATGCAAAAGCAGATCAATGATACCATCGTCGGATCGCAATTGCGAGTAGTCGGCGGTCGAGCAAGTCAGCCTAGAGCTTGGCCTTTTCTGGTCGCTATTTATAAAGACGGTTTTTTCCATTGCGGTGGTGTCATTTTAAGTGACGTTTATATACTTACCGCAGGCCATTGTATGGATGGGTATGAGTATTTTTCAAAGACTACTTAGACATACAACGAATATATTGCAGACGACACTGAATGATAATATTTCTTAAACGCAGATATTTTCTTATCGATTTAAGATGTATCTGCTAATAATTTTCAGATATGAAGGGCACTATTACGAAATACAAGCCGGTATACTCAGACGGTTATCATTTTCACCAATGGCACAGTGGAGAAAAGTGAAATACGTAATGATTCATCCAAATTACGTAAAAGACGAAATGCAGAACGACATTGCAATAATCATGTTGGACGAATCTCTTCTTTTCAATCGATGGGTTCGCCAGGTTTGCTTACCAGCGTTAAATACCGCGGGTCCTGAATGGAAAGTAAGCCCATCGCCGCAATCCATGTGTATTGCTATTGGATGGGGATCTATAAGAGAAAATGGACCAGATCGTAAGCTCGATTTTTTTAGTAACCAAAACAATTTATATTTAGTATAAAAACAATCTGTATATACAGTAATAATTTAGCACATAATATTGTTTCAAAAAGATAAGAGATATTTGACTCATTACGTTTAAAATAAATCATCTTGTATAATTGCAGCTATATGTGAACAACACAGCCTGAAGTCCCGTGTTTTTAATTTGTTCCACCAAATCGACACAGTTGATTTTTGTTTCATATAAACAATGATAAATAAACTTTATTTTCAAATCTTTTTGAAAAAGTCAGGGAGAATTCATAAAAAGAGAGGGTTTATAAAAAACCTATTTTTAAACATTTATTTATTTATTTTCATGCATTAGTAACTATATATATATATATATATAACACAAATGTCTAAAAAAAATATGTATAAGTATATATATATATATAGGTATATGTATTTTACTCAAAACTTCTGTTACATTTGCTTTTTATTTCATTATATCTGATTATGAAAGAGAAATAATAATTAATAACTAAATATTTACTTTAAACTCATCCTCACACTCTAACAGAGAGATTAGAAAATTTTAGGATCTACTTAACGTTAATAACATATTTACCCTTACAAGTTATTTTGAGATAGTTATTATTATTTTTCATTTTCAAACCATTGATGATATAAAAATGATAATTTTTCTCTGGACATATTTCTCGTTCATTTTTCTCTTTCATTTTTGCCGAAACAAAGCTCATGAAAAACAAAATTCATGACGTGATGCTATTGATAGAGAACGATTTGGCACCATAACTTAGATTTTAAAAAAATGAACTTATTTGTGGGAAATCGTTCAAACGTTTCAAAAACAAAATGTAATCTACTCCTTCTTTAATTGAAAATAAAATTTCGTTTTAGCGGATCATTTGCGAGAAGTAGAAGTGCCGATTTTATCATCGTGTAAGTATTCGGCTGATCAGAATAACGCTACAATCTGCGCAGGATATCCTACGGGTGGCCACGATGCCTGTCAGGGCGATAGTGGTGGTCCCTTAATGTGCAGGTAATAATTAATGAAAATGAAGCATTGAATATTTTTACAATTATAAAAATCTATTTTGCAGAAATTTAAAATCACAGTGGTATGCGGCGGGCCTAATCAGTCATGGTGACGGATGCGGACGTCCTGATGAGCCCGGTGTTTACATGAAAGTGAGTTATTACGTAGATTGGATTCTGCAAACGTTTAAAATCTTAGGTAAGTCTTAAAAATACGAAAATGTTATAATAGAAAATACCTTCTCTATATGAGTCTGTATTTACTATTTAATTTTAATAAAATATTTCATTTTATAGATAATCGAATGGCATCTCTTTATGGGAATAAACCCTTAGATTCGTGTATAGGATTTAGCTGTCATTCGAGTATAGAAAAGTGTTTACCGATAAAGAATCACTGCGATGGAATTGTAAATTGTCTAGACGCAGAAGACGAAATCGAATGCCAAATTCTAAAAGCAAATTATGCGAAATACGAGAATTCCAATAATACATTCATAAAATCACGAGCTAAGGAAGTATCTAATGGAGTCACAGAAGAAAATGGTAAATCATGCTATTCCCTTTTACAGTCAAGTCTCGAATTCTTAATAAAATAATAGAAAATTAATTTTATATTATGATACCAGAATTTAATCGATTTTTATGTTACAGAAGTAAACACGGAAACAATTCCTATTTCTACTTCTTCCTATTTCTTCTATCAGACAGAAACGCAGACTTACAATAACGAAAATTCAAATATCGTGGATACTTACGAGACTACGCCTGAAATAACGATGTCGAACATTAGATCAACATTTACCTGCACAAAGTGAGTTACGAAATATTATAATTTTCAGTATTAATCCTCCGAAGCTGACACTGGATTTGTACGATCTATATAATTTATGTTAATTAAAAGGCATTAATTAATTTCAAGCAATCAAAATGACATAACTCATATAAAAATTAATAAATACTAATTGTAAGTATATATTTTAATAACAATAATCCAAATTTGCATATATAACAAAAAGAAAATTTAATTAATTGTTTAACATTTTTGATAAAGAGACTTATAATTAAGTAGATCTAATAAATCCATCGTCGACTTCGAAAGATTAAAGGCGAATTAATTAAGATTTAATTTAAATACTTAGTTAATTTTTTTTTTAAAGAATCAAAGCATCATAACTTGTATAAAAATAAATGAATATTAAATATATTTTAATAAGTATAATAATTTTGTTGCATACAACAAAAGGAAAATTGAATTATTTGACATTAGAATTAAGATTTAATTAAAATTTAGACTTTTGAATCAATATTATCTCATTTTCAGTCTAATCCAAACTATAAAAATTAATAAAAGGTGCAATAAACACTTAGACTGCGAGGATGGAACTGATGAAAAGGATTGTACATGTAGAGATTATCTGTTGAATTTTCAACCCACAGCGATTTGCGACGGACATCTGGATTGCGAGGATGAAACAGACGAAAAAGATTGTGGTATTCAATTATACATAATTTCACCGTTAATTTCGCCTGTCTAACGAAACGATCATTTCAGGTATATGCAAGAATAACGAGTTTCATTGTAGTAAGAGTGGAGGTTGCATTTCGATAACGAAAAGGTGTGACGGAAATTTCGATTGTTTTCTAAAAGAAGACGAGTTTGACTGTAGTAAGTTTATGTTTTGTATAATGTTTGCTTAAAAAAATATCAAGTGAAATCGATAGCAATATTCTTTTTTCAGTTGCATTGACAAACGGAGAATATGTTAATGTAGATAGTGATAATTGGTCCGTTTTAAACATAGAAGGTTTGCTTAGTAGTAGATATTACAACGAAACATGGCATGTAGAATGTCTTCAGGCACATATATTGGAGAATAGCAGAAAAATGTCGATAATAGGAGAAAACTTATGCAAATATCTCGGATTCACGTACGTTTGATTTTCAATAAATGTTTAGCCATTCAATAAAAGTCTAATATTTAAATTAGTTGTTTAAGAAAGCCCCTATTTAAAAAAAATCTAACTTTTGAAATGAAATAAACGTTTTAGTTTTTACAACTGACGTACTAAAAATAATTAAAAATATGTAAAAAATATCTTATTATCTCGTATGTTAAGTGAATAAAACATACTTTTCATCACTTTTAAAACTTATTTAAAAAAAAACTAATTTTTAAAATAATGCCTTATGTTGTTTCTAAAAAAAAAAGATGAGAAAAATTTTGTACATATAACATAGTTTCTTAATTAAGAAACTCTAATATTAATGTAATGATAATAGACTTTTAAGGATTTTATAAAGTAACGAGTTGCAGTCTAGATATTTAACTTATTATTAAAAAATACAATTCATAAAAAAAAACACATTCGTAACATTGAATTCAACAGTATGTTAAATCGCTGAAATAATTAATTGTTGAATATATTTTTACAAAGACATAATATAAGAAAAATGGAAGTCATAACTTACGAGTTTCTCATGTGAATAACAAATCTGTAGATCCAATGTGTTGGAAAAAAATGCTTAATTAATGTGATTTTTTAAGACAACTATGTATCTACTTCTCCTTTCAAGTTCTTTTAAATCCCCTAGTATCTCATCAAGTTTGAACAAAAATTTACTTATAAAGTTTCTTAAATATCCGATTTATTTGTTCATTTACAATTTTCCAAATACGTTAATTATTACTATTCTCGATAATATATAACAAAAAAATAATAATTGTGAAAGACATGAATTGTGTGCAGGGGTTTGCAATCATTGGATAAGGCCGTTGTGAACAAAACGATATTAGAAACAAGATTCTCACGGAGGTGGGACAATGTGACAGGTTATAAACCTTTACCACAGCATGTTGCGGAGAGTGAGGAAGGCAAGACGTGTACGACGTTACGGTTTCGCTGTAGACCGGTTTTAAGCAGCAGTGCTGACTCGCATATGGTCATCGATCCGAGAACCGGAAATCATACCTACCTGTGGCCGTGGTTAGCGGCCATCTTCGTCAACGGCCGTTATCACTGCTCAGCCTTACTTCTGGAACCAAACTGGCTTTTGTCCAGTTCGAGTTGTACGAAAGCTATCAGGTAAGTGTGAGTCTTGTTTTATTCAAAATAAAATTTTCTTATCTCAAAAATGCACATGAAAAGAAGAACAGTTTTTTCTCGAAATATAAAAATTTAGCTAAATAGAGATCTAAAAATAACTTTGAATCATTCATAATTAACAATAATCATACTACTGTTAGAATACCTTCTTGCAGCATTGTTCATCACATGCTTGAGTTCTTTATGTAATTCCTTATGTAATTGTGATATCTAAAATTATTTATAGTCTGTGTTCATCTATTTTTCATTAAATACTTTAGCAAAATTATTCTTTCCATTGCATCTGTCAAGCGTAGATTATGTACAATTTAATCGTTCTTCATTACAATTTTCATCAGATTCTCTTGATAAATATCAATGAAGAGATGTAATAATGAAGAATAAATTGTAGATTATCAGTGGATTATACGACAGCTCTGCTCGGCCAAAGTCGCTCATTTCTCTACGTGGATGGACCTCATCAACAGATATCGATCGTTGACGAAATCAGAGATGTGGAAAGAACAAATGTCTCGTTGCTTCACTTGAAAACTGCAGTAAATTTTACACGTTACGTGCAACCGCTGTTTTTAGAGAAAAAGTGTGTACATTGGTTATTCATCGTTATCATATAAATATTATTTTCTTTTATCTTCTTTCTTTCTTTTATAACTATTTGATAAATTTTCGCAGAATATATCCACCGGCAAAAAATGATTTATGTGTAGCAATCGGTACAGACAACGAACACGTGACACAATCGATCTTTCTTCAACCAATCCTCCAAAATTGTGACAAGTGCTATCGTTGTTTCGTCGAAGCTTTAGGCACTAAATGTCCGGTAAAGCTTCATAATAACAATTGAACTATGATTATTTTCACTCATTAACTGACAATGCAAAATATGCAATCAAATTTCGATTTTATCTCTTGTATGTATTTAGACTAATGGAACTTCTTCGAATTGGAATGGTACGGTGTTTTGTCGCAGCGAGAAAGGATGGTATCCCGTGGCTGTATTTCAAGAAGACGACGGCCCATGCAGCTTCAGAAGCATACGGAACTTGACAAGCATTGATTACATCCATGCTTATCTCACGCAAACTTTAGGTAAGCTATCATGCATAAATATTAGGTTGGGGAAAAAGTTCCTTCGTATTTAAAAAAATTTTTTTGCGAAAGTTTTTCATTTGTTGTAAAATTTTTGTTACAATTATATTATTCGTTAGAGCAAAGTTTCAGCTTTAACAATTTGTTTTTTAATTGCGATATGATTTTTATCGGAGCATTTTATATGAGCAGTCGAAGTTAGAATGCTCCTTTATTTAATAACGCGAATAACTCAGTAACAAAAAAATCATAGGAACATTAAAAAAAAAATGATTTTGTTGGGAAAGCTTCAAGCTTTCACGATAGACAATCGAAAATTTTTGTAAATTTTTTGGACACGTAAGAGACCCTCAAAGTCAAAAGAAAATTTTTCATCTTTTTCAGCTCGTAGTTTTTTAAATGTAAAAATTGTTAAATTCACAGAAACTCAAAAAATACAGTAACCTTTCGAAAGTACAGATTTCAAGCTTTAAACCCCTTTTTTTAAATTTAAATTCCGTTTATTTTTGACGAAGATATTATACATACAATTTTGAATTAAAAAATACGAAAAAACTTTTTCCCCGACCCAATATAAAGATACATTTGTACCATTAATTTTTATTCATCCAATTAACTTTACGTTGTATTTTTACCCGGAAAAATGAAATAATTTAACGTGATTGAATTTTTCCATCATGATACTACAGAAAAAGTGTCGCAACCAACGCCTGAAGCCACATGTGACGGTGTTCGGTGCAACATTGGACAATGCATCCCTTGGAATCAGGTATGCGACGGTGTGACAGATTGCCGAGACGGTGCGGATGAGAAGAATGCAATATGTTTACAAGTGCAACAGATTAGAAGAAGAAACGAGACCAATAGTAATAAATCATTTTGAATAATGTAGAATTAAAAAAAAATGTACATACATAATTAAATTTTAATAGTTATTGCAACTGCAATAATTCTACGTATATATAAATTACTTATGTAATTGTTACTTATACAGTATAGTTGTTGCTATTATGTTTTTCTCTAAGCAGAATTATTAATTACACAAGTCTGCAATTTGATTTATTTTTCATGCTGTTTTGAACTTTTGAGAAAAATGAGATGAGAGAAAAATGCCTGAAAAACATGTTTTTGACTATTTTTGACTATTTGAAAATTCATAGCTGACTCGATCTGCGAGATATTTCAAAAAGAGTTCAAATTAATGATTGGATATTGAACTTTAAAATAATAATATTGAATCTTTTACAGCGAGCGTCAAATCTTTGGCGCGTTCTATTTTTAGAAGTATAACGCATTATATTTAGGTGTTTCAATCTCACTTTTTTTCAAAAATCTGATAGAGTATTTTCACTTACGGATTCAACGCATCAAAAATTATGAGAAATTATTGTGCTTTTCCAAAACAACAAAAACCATACAGATTTGTTTTATCAAATCTATTACCTTAATATTTAATTAATTATTGATTAATTCTTCTTTATCCATATGTTCTTAACATGCATTTTTGTGTAGAATGCGCCAAGTCGGAAATACAATGCAGGAATGGTGAGTGTATCTCGAAGAGCGCATTTTGTGATGGAAAAGTGGATTGCTCGAATGGAGCGGATGAGCCTGTAATATGTAGCTGCGCAGAATATTTAAAATTGACTATGCCAGAACGATTGTGTGATGGGGTACGACATTGTTTCGATAAAACAGACGAATCGCCAGAAGAATGTCAATGTACCATTACCAGCTTCAAATGCAATACGTAAGATTGATAATATTAAGTAATTATCTATAAGAAGCATTATATAAGTTGCACCGGATATCAAAAAAATATTAATTTTTAAAAATATTGTTTTGATAATAAAACATAATAAACGTCGATGTTAAACGTTTCGACCTCATATTAGGTCATCCTCAGTAACTTTACAGATTCAATTAAATTAATTAGAACTTATGTATATGTTTGCAAATTATTACAATAAAGTAAAATTGCGCTCACTCTTTTCGTAAAATTTGATTTAAGCTTAATGTGACAAGTCATTAAATTAAAATTGTGGTTAAATCGCTCGTATATTCTCTCGTCATGCAATATATTATTCTTATTTGGGGGCTGTAATTTGTTTATGTACAATAGTTTTATTGTGAACTTTCGATTGTTCTCTTATATAAATATCAAATCTCAATAATTGTTATATTTTGGCAGTTCTCAATACAATTTCACTTCTACATCTTATTCATGATATGATAATCGAATGTAAAAGATATTTTCTATCTTAACAGTTAATATATAGAAACATGGATAATTTTAAGAAGTATATTTAAATAAATCTTAATACACATAATATTTTGATTATTGTGAGGAATCAATTTAAAATTAATAAATAATTAATAAATTAATAAATGTTATATAGATTGAAATCGACACAATGAATGTATTTCATTTATAAATTTTCTATCTGTACTTTTGCCAAAACTATGTGTCGTTCTCAATTCTCTTAATTGAACATACAGATTATAATGGAAGAATTTTCTAACTTAAATGTACTTATATATATATATATATATATACACATACACAAATGTACATTATATGTGCAGAGAAAGCAAAAATCATACTTGTATCTCGCGAGATTTCGTGTGCGATGGCGATAATGATTGTCCGAATGGCGAAGACGAAATGAATTGCAGAGGGGTACAACAACTCTCAGATAAGAGGTGAGACTTGATTGAAACGAGCTGTGCCATCATTGCTATACGGATGATATACAATGTTATTAAATGTTGACGAAATGGAGCAATGAACATACATTCACTAATTTAACTATAAATTTGTTTAATTGCTTTTCAGACCTGCTGCAGGCGAAGTGGTGCAACGCTCTTACGGTGTATGGCATACTCTATGTTATCCGTCAGAAATTACGTCACAGGAGGAGGCAGTAAAAGTGTGCAGAAAAAGCGGTTACACAAATGGAATTATCGATAAATATCAATCATTTAACCAACCTGTTGTTCCATCTCGCGATGATTTTTACATGATACGATTAAATTCGGACACGTGGATAACCATGCGTGACGATAAACCCCTTATAACTCTGGTCCGACCAGAGAAACCCTGCTATCGTCTCTTCATCAAATGCAGCAATTAGTATAAATGCATTGCTTACAAATTAAATCATGTTAAAATAATTCACTTCTACATCTTGTTCAACTTAATAATATATCAACTTAATATATATAATAACTTAATAATAATTTCACCTCTACATCTTGATGACATAACAATCGAATGTAAAAGATATTTTTTATCTTAACAGTTAATATAAAAAACATGGATCATTAAAGAAGTATCATTAAGTTTTATGCATTATAGATTAATTTATTCTTAGTATAAAAATTATAATGTACGACTAAAGCGAATTAATTACATTAGAAATAATTTTTTTGTAATCTAATAAATAAGTTTGTTATTCTTTGTATCTTTGTTTGTATCTTCTGAGATAAAAAATTGAATAAATCTATATAAAAGAAAGATATTTTCTATAATGTATTATATTTTTGTTTTTATTATCTACTATTTCATTAAATTTTATACATTAGAGATTAATTTCGCTTAATACCAAAATCACAGTGTACAAAACGAATTAATTATGTACATTAGAAATAATTTTTTTAATCGAATAAATAATTTATTATTCCTTGTATTTTTTAATAAAACAAATAAATTTATAAAAAAAAAGATATTCTTTATAATTTATAATTTAATTGTTTTAATTATCATATATACATATATCAATATGACAAAAAAATATTGTTTGCAAAATATAACTTTCTGCAAATACATCTGCAAATACATCCCCGATATTGATGTATTAAAAAAAAAAAAATTAAAGTTTTAATTGAATTGTCCTTAAAGTTTGCTATCTGACACAATAAAGGAATCAGATAATTGAGTAATGAAATTTTCACAGTTCGAGAAATATGATAGCGTTGATCAAATTTTTTAATATCGCAATACATAACCGCTTCGAACACATGCATATGCGTCACGTAAGAAATAGCGCGAATTAGTCACTACGGGAATGTGAATGGATACCGTTTTCCGTCATTCCTTGGTATTCGAAAGCAACTTGTCAGGAGGAGTCAGGAGAGTAGTCGTTTGCCTCCAACGGCAGCGACCTCATTCGCTACATTCCATTTCTCCTTTTCTTCTTCTTCATTCTATGCTCGAGTCAATCGCGTCCTCGTCTGTCCGTCTTCCATCGTTCCGAGTTCCAACAGATTTGTATGCTGCACTGGCTTTGTTCAAAGTCCATTTAAAATCTAATTAACGTTATCGTTTAACTTCCTTGAATTAATAATTTGACAAATGACTCTCGCATTAATATTAAACATAATACATAAGAAAATATTTTTTACTTGCAAAAGAGAGAATAACGTATGAACATTATATTTTACTTGAGTAAATAAAAAATATATTATATATAGAAAAAAGAAAAACGTAAGATTTTATATAAACAATTTAACAGAAGCTTTTCAGTGAATGTTGTATAACAAAATTATAAAGTATAAAATTATAATTTTTTGTTTTTGAAATGAATATATATTATCTATACTTTTTGCTGCTTGCATTTTTCTCAATTAGTGTACTTTACATGCCGTTTTTTACTTCAAAAGTTACCATCCGATCGCAGATATGTTGCTCGGCATCGGTGCATTCCCTAACAATAACCACGCGGAAATTTCTTTCCTGGTTTTTTCGAGCGAAAACGATGGGGATATGAAAATAATAGCTATTTTTCCTCCGTATGCATCTATATTCTATATTTTACCGAGGCTACGTTGTATCAATCTGCATGTTTTCCTTTCATATGTACCATATTATAGTGTACTATTGCAAATATATCTTATGTATAAACATGTCATAAATTATTATTTTCTTGGTTTATGCTTTCAAACTCAAAATTATATATAATATATTTTTATATTATTGTCAAAAATTATGCATAACTGCACAATTTTTCGATTCAATCGTATTGATTATTCTTATTTTAAAACCGTCTTAAGTAGATAATGTCTTAAGATATAATATAATTCTGTGATTGGTTTATGACAACTTAAGACAATATTTAATGGCGAATTCGGCACACATGCACTGACTCCGCTTTAATGCTGCCCTGACATGATGCGAGTGCAGAATCACTTCAGTGCTATGCCAAATTGCATTGTCAGAAACATCAGTGCAATATTTCTTGAACTCATTCAGTCTATTCGATTGGTCCGAATATAAATTCAGTACTACATTGGCTCAGTTTTCATTTGCCGAATACGACAATGTTAATGTACTGAGACAATCCGCACAAGCCGAATGCGTGGCACTGAAAAAATTCGCACTCAGTACTATTATAATGCGGACGAAAGATTTATAAGATTTTTAAATATAAAAACCAATTATAAATATCGGCCATAATAGTGCCATATTTCTAGATAATCTAAGATTTTTTTTACTATTCGATCGCGGAAGATGTTAGAAAAATTAAGTACTTTAATGTAACCAAATAAACTAACTTTATAACGCACTTGTGAATATTATTTAATGCGGTTAAATATCTTTCAGTCATTCACATTGCTTATTAACTCACGCAACCAAGCACGCGAAGCACGTACTTTTTACAGACCGGATGCTGTGCCTTATCGATTGCTTCACACCAGGAGCTCGCAGCAGAATGTCGGTACGATCATGAATATATGTATAACCGCTCATTGAGCTAGAGCAAATAGTAAGATAGCAGCGCCAAGTTTTTTATATTAAATATTTTATAATATTTTTTATTATAATATTTAATATTATTTTATTATAATATTTAATAATATTTTTTTATTTAATATTTTAACTATTTTACATTAAAGAAATTTTATATTAAATATTTTAAATTATAAAACAAAAAAGCACTATCATTTAGAATGAAACAGAATTCTTCTTCAGTGGAAAATTGAGAATATATCTATTAAGTTGAGTTAGAAAATATTATTTTATATACTTTGTTTTAATTTACGCAACATCATTGTTTTTTTTTAAAAGAATTAAAATTTCTACTACTTGAATTGAAATATAAGCAGTAATAAATGAAAATATACGAAGGTACTGAATTTTGTGTTTTAAATATAAACAATTATTTTTCAACAAGCGCGTATTTTTGGCACATTTTTTATCTTTTTTTAAATAATAATTTTATAACAAGTTGTTAGATGCTATAAAATCGATCAAAAAGTATAATCACGAAGAAAACTTTATTTTGGATATTTTCTAATATTATACAAAATATTACGTAAATTGAAATAATTATGACAATTTCTTGATTATTTCTTTAAATATTTTTCGAAAAGAGTACAAAGGTAGACAAATTGCAAATCTATTTGTCCATTTTAAAATACAACCTATTATAATAGCAACTATCAATTATCATGATATCTATTAATGAACTTAATCGTTGACACAATGCTAACTGAATACATGTTAAAACACATTAAAACAATAATCATCAGTTTATGGTGCTCTTTTGAACTTACAAAATTGCATGTATGCTAAAATATTTCCGTTATTAACAGTTCGTTGTGATAATGTTCGTTAGTTATTGTTAACTGTTACATTACAAAATATTTATCTAAATCGTTTTAAGCCGGCGGCTTACGATGTTTGTTTTTCTGCTGGATTGCTAGTTGGATTAGAATCATGCCACGTATTGGCGTACGTTGCGATGCTGGCCCCGTCAGAACCATCACTAATACGGTGGCAAGATTCTAATGTATTCGATATGAAATCAATTAAAGAATATAGTTACGTAGAAATATTTCTTATTGGATACTTTTTAAAGTTATACAAGATATTATGTAAATTAAAGTATAATTACAGACTATAATTTGTATATTACTTTTTTAAACATTTTCCGAAAAAAACATAAGATTAGAAATATAGATTTATTTATCGATTAAATATGAATAACAACATAATAACGTCTATCATCCATCACGACATGTATTAATGACCTTAGTCAGTGCTACACTGAATACTTATTATAATATCAATATTGAAAGAATCATCATCAATTTGCCCTTTCAAACTAGCAAGATCGTAATCATGCTAAATTCGTTGTGATAATATTCATTAGCTACTGTTAATTATTACAAAGCCTTTATCTTAATTATCTTAAACACATATACAGGGTAAGTTTCAAAAAAGAAAAAATTTACAGAATTTAATTAAATGTACAACAAAATATGTAAAGCATATTTAAATAATTTACGTTTTTTATTTATTTAAATAATTTGTTATTCAAATAATTTACTGAAAACAAAGACAGTTCTGTTTGTTATCTTCATGCAGTTATCAGTATCAATTGCATATTTTTTAAAATTAAGTTATTACTATATTATTACTATATTATAAGATTAAACTATTACAGATTTTTATACAAATAAATTATAGCAATAAATTTTGCTCGTGATTATAAAACAATGTAATAATATGTTTGAATGATTAAAAATGTGCAAAGGATAGATCTTTTATTAATAATAATATTGTAAGAATTTAATATGTCAATTTAAAATTAACAAAATATAAATGAAACTTTATGCTAAGTCTCTTCTAATCTGTTTAAGTAGATATT
>Ga0157364_1004203_pt1 | contig 14308 bp, 11 predicted proteins | sample AttsexASBM2_FD_111476 | JGI IMG/M metagenome (GOLD analysis project Ga0157364, IMG submission 111476) | Fungus gardens microbial communities from leaf cutter ant in Ribeirão Preto, State of São Paulo, Brazil - Atta sexdens ASBM2 | ecosystem: Host-associated > Fungi > Mycelium > Unclassified ... | reverse complement strand
TGTTTCCAGTGATTCAATCTAGACTCTTTCTTTATTCTCTCGCTGTCGATCTAAACAGCGGTAAATCCTCTGTAGGTAATAGTGGGCACTCTTCTTGTCCCACCTATACCGTCTACTAACTACCTGTCTACTGCCTTACTAACTACTGCCCTAATCAAATTCCTGTCTAATATCCCTAAGCAGGGAATCCCTAATCTAGGTGCTTCTTAATGGACTACACTGCTCCTCTGCGTGTATGGGCAACAATGGTGCACCACAGCACAAGGCTTCTACTTGAAAAATCTAACTACCATGTCCACACAAGGTAATACGATCGATATACACGAGTGGGCTACCATGCAAACGACCGGTCAAGCTTCTCCTGCCTGACTAGTATATCCCTTAAGCCTAGGGTCCGGCTATGTGTCTTCTTGACATTGAGCACGCTGCTCACAGTCGAGAATGATAAGAGAGTAAAAGAAAATAGGAGTCCGCGTGATGCAGAGTCCCAGAAGGTAGTCGAGTTCTACTGTTGTGACAACCACTAGACACAAGGTCCAATGATAACACAAGCGGTAAAGCTCTCAGTTAAGCAATCAAGTGGGAAAAAGCACAAAAGAACTTGACAAGGAGTCTCTGCTAAATTAGAGTCCTATATATACAAAACATGCTTGGTCTGTGCTACCAATACTTAAGCCTACCCTTATGTCCATGCCTCTATCTCATGTCTGCCATAAGACCACCATGTTGTATATATATGCCCTAACATCATCTTCTAGATTCTTCCACCGCCTTTTAGGCCTATGACATCACATCATGTGACATGTCATGTGACTGCAGTGTCACGTACCTCTTTATTATCCAAAAGAAAAGAAAAAGAAAAAGAAAACAAAAATTCCTATAAAGTCAGAAAATAAAAGAAAAAGAAAATAAAAATTATTCATGTCCAAAGTGTCCCATAACAGTTCACATCTCATTATCTAAGATCCAATAAAAGTCTCTTAAAAGTCTAAAAATGAGTTAATAAGTGTTATCCAAGAGTATAGAACATGAGAGTTGGAATAACCTTCAGCTTCAGCTTGTGTGCTATACCTCTACAAATCACATATTTTGGATAAGATACTCAGAACATGGTAGATAGCTAAGTTTACTGGAAGATAGGAGGTATATCATCATTAATACTGGAAGTTAGTGGTAGTTTTAGTTGATTTTTAGAATGAGGCTTACAGTGTAGACTACTAGCTTATATACTAAGTATACTATCTAAGATAGTTATTTAGAATAAAGACTACTATATTACAACTTAAACTTAAATATTTGAGTAAAAGAGAAATATTATATTAGTTAACATAAGAGAACTCTACCAAGTTCTAGTATAGATAAGTCTGCTCAATATATCTCTAGTACATAGTTTATATATACTTTACATTTATTTTATATTATGAGTTATCTATAAGAATCATTATATTATATTATATATGATATCATTCTTTCTTTTATGTGTCACATGACATTGTGACTGTAACTGTGACATTGTGTGACAGTCACATATAATATTACATTACCTTTTTTCACTAAGTCCAAAAATAAAGAAAGAATAAAAAGAAATTAAAATAGAAAAATAAGAAAAACTTAAATAATAGGAGAGAAATAGAAAAAACAAGTCTGCTAAGTATTACTCTGGTTTCTAGTAATTCTTGAACACTAGAAATAGAGATCTATAGGGTTGGCAAAAGTCTAACAAGAATATTCAAAGTAAAATAGAGAAATATGATCTATATTGAAAGAGGTCAGAGAGTATAGATGAGGAAGAAAGCATTATCTATGAGTTGAAATAGATATGGCCAGATTGGGATGTGATAAATTGTAGGAAATAGGTAACTACTCTGGATACTATCAGAGAATACTAATAATAGATAAGCCTAGATCTACTTTATGAGAGCTTAGTTACATTCTTAGACTATCCATTACCTAGATTAACTACTGATAGACTAGTAACTACTCCTACTTATCCTAATCCCTGTTGTCTAGTCTATTATAGTAATAATATAGTTATTTAGTTAATTATAATTGTAAATATTAATTAGTCAAGTGTACAGACCATATGTTTAAACCATTCTACTATAGTATATGTAGTAGTGTTATAACAATAGAATACCTTATCCAAATATCATCTGGAGTTCCTATGTACTTATAACTTCTCAAGTAAGACTAATTCTCTTACAGGTATACTCAAGTTTTCAGAATGGAGTCTGGAGTTCTATAGAGATCATAAGAAAGTCATATGATCAGTTATGAGGTGATTGGACATGAAATGGAACTAGGTAAATCCAGACCAGAAAAGCATGTGCAAACTGAAAGGAAGATATTTTTGAGTAGATTAAACATTAAATATGTATTATCTGTGATAAAGTCAGATAGATTGGATGTGTCTAGAACTAATTAGAGTCCTATCTAAGATCAGAAAGTAAATATCTCAAATGTTTCAGAAGTCAGTCTATAACAACCTACTACTTTGCAAAAACTTGAATCTCAAATACTACTGAAGCTCATAGTCTTTTCCCCTCTCTGGCCATATGCCTCAAACACTACTACTAATCTCACAGAGTTTGTCAAGTTAATATTGCTATTCCATCTTCAAGACTCCTTCAGACATATATATAAAAGAGTAATAGTCTGTGCATAAGCTGTTTCCATCACATGATCAAAACTCATACCTGATGGGAGCTGACATCTGTCATAGCAGCTATGTTACAATCTCAAGACCTTAGAGTAGGTCAAGAAAAGGAATCTTGTATAGGATTTACATAAGAGAACTTGATAGAGAACTCTCTGTACAGGATTGTCTACCTTATATACTAAAACTCCATGGTCTATGCTAACTACTTCTAGCCTACCCTAAACAGCCATGTGTTTGCCTTAAGATCAACATGTATTAAATATGCTATATGATATTATCCTTCTAGAACTTTCTACACTCTTCCATGTGATATGTAATCATGTAACTGTGACTGTGATGTCACACTAACCCTTACTCTAAGTCTCCAAATTAAATTAAATTAAATTAAATTAAAAATAAAATTAAAAATAAAATAGTTAGAGTCCACTATCTTAAACTCTGACAAACTGTCAGGCTAATTTTAAAAGGTAACTAATTATGTCATTATATTGATATGCTTATATCTCTATGAATACTTATTGCTATGAAATATACCATATATCATTGGAAATGGTTTAATAAGTGCTTTCTAATGTAAGTTTGATCATGCAAATTCATCCAGCCATTCTTGAGATATTAGCAAACAAAGCTTTTACAGTTGCTGATGGTCTGATATCTCAGTTGTTTGTTGTCACTTTTGTACATCCTATATATGTGCAGATAGCCCTCATTCCAGTACAACTTAGTTTGTGAAAATCAGTCTACTGGTTGTGGAGATATAAGCTGAATGAAGTTTGTGACAGTTTCAAGTATCTGTAATCAGTCATACAGGAAGAGGTTCAGATCAAGTTATCTGGGAATGGATGTGGATATCTGTAAGGTTAGGCAAGATATCTAGATTGTAAATCAAGCTTGAAAGTGTTATGAACTTAAGTTCAGAGTTAGAGTAAGAGAACAACCTTATATTAGATAATACAAGAGAACTTAATGGAGTTATAAGTATAAATTGTCTGCCTTATATATACTTGGCTAATGGTCTGTACTATACTAAACCTAGCCTATCCTAAAGAACATATATACTACATACTGTTGATATATGATATAACATTATTGTTCTGAAACCTTTTACATCCTTTTGTAATATATGATTGTGTTACTGTGCTTGTGACAGATGTGTGACAGTTTGTGACAGTCACATGGTGATGTCTTTTTTTAATTAACAATTTATTACACAGAATACAATGATGGACTATAGTAATTACATACTGGAATTAGAGAAAAAAGAAAAATATAGGAGGCAAAATACTATACTAGGTAAAATGTCACAACTGTATAATGCCTTCCTAAAAGCAAAATGCTTCTGGATTGGATTCAAGAAACATGGGAATATTTTTAAGAGATTTTCTTTTTATATTTCATAATTTTATATACTATGCACACTCATATAGAATGTGTGTTCTTGTCTCTATAGAAGAATTGCTACATATACATGCAATAAACTCATTGGGGAAAAATATTTGCCTGTATTTGCTCATGGAAGTGTAATTTGTAATCAGTCTTGTAATACATTCACATAATGAATTAGATATGCTAGAGTGTTTTAGCCAAGTACCACCTTTAGAGTAGATAGGACAAATAGGTTGATTGTCATTGGTTTTCTTTGTAGTCTGATGCTTGGAAGTACATCTGCCACTTTTTGACAATAGAATTACATTCTTCTTTTTTACTGAACTTCTATGATGATTTACTAGATAATATAAGGTTTATCTTATGATGTTTTGATTCTTTGTTGACCAGTAAATAAGGAGGCTATTTGTCATTACTAGAACAATCCCAGAAAGAAATTGAGTTATTAACATTTCTATTAAAGAAATTTCCTAAATCACTTGATATAATAATGGTGTATAGTTTGTGAGAATGAATAGAAGTGTTCAAGATACACTTGGCCACATGAATGGTATCTGTAATAACAACAATACATGTAATATCTTGTATCTGAGATACTTGACCAATACTATATTTAATAGCAAAAATTTCAGCTTCCATTAATGATATGTTCATTGCATAATAAACATTTTTGGTAATAATTTCATAACCTCTTCTTATATACAAGACCAAAGTAGCAATATTATTTTTGACACCTGCATCAGATATGATGAGTATAGTGTCTTGATTAATAGAGAAATCCTTGTAGATATTATTGGGTTTGTTTCAATGAGCAATTTTTGTATTGGCATCTTTTCAGTTAACTAAATGAAAAGAAAAATAATCAGAGAATATGTCTACAAGACAAAAACCAAAAGAAAGTTTTCTATTTAAACTATCAAAAGCTGGAAAAATCTCATTTAGACAATTGTTTGTGATTGTTATAGGGCTCTGGTTACAATCTTAAGACTAAAGAGTTAGTTTAAAAAAACCTTAAATTAGATTATTGTAAGAGAACTTAATGGAGTTCCTAGTATAAAACTATCTATCTTATATATACTAAGTTACTGGTCCATGCTATAGTACCATTAACCTACCTTAAAGGCCATATGTTATCCTTAAGATCAACATGTGTCAAATATATTATAGTAACATCATTTCTTTCTAGAAGTATTTACCATGTTCCTTTGTGATATATAATCATGTGATGATGTCATGTGACCATGACTGATGTGTGACACTGAGTTATGCTATGTAACAATTTGTAATAGTAACTTGTAACATTATATTAACCCTAATCCTAAGTTCCCACCAAATATAAAATAAAATAAAATGAGAAAGAAAAAAAATGGTTGAGTCCAACATTCACAATTCTAACATCACCTCCTTCCCTTCAAGGTTTCTTCTCTAGAGAAACTAGCTTCTATTTTTGCTAGTTCCTCTCCAACTTCTTCAAATACTCCTTCTCAAACTTTCCATCATTTTATCTATACAATATCTTTGCCATATATTTCCCTAATAATTCCCCCCTTCTAAAGTCTCTTTCTTCCACTATATCTAGCTTTTCCTACCATCTTACTTCTGCATTTAACTTTCTTTCAAATTCTACTACTACTTCCTTTGTATTTTCCAAGTCTTCTTTCTTCTTCCACAAGTTATATTCTATTATAAACTCCTTCCAACATACTAAGTATTTCACCACTTCTCTTACTTTTCTTTTATTTAGTATTTTTTCTACCTCCTACTCTTTGACTTCTTCTACTTTTACCAGTTTTACTTCTTCTACCTTCTATCCCTCCACTTATTCTTTATATCATACTACTCAACTAATATTCACAACTGGGTAAATTCTCATTGACATGGATAGTTGTAATTTGACCATATTAATAGGAACTACTTCATCAATGATATATAGACCCACATAATGATCCACCAATTTTCTCATCAGATATTTCTTAAATACTAAGTCTTTTATACTCAGCATCATCTTATCCTCTTTCTTCCATTCTTCTACCTCTTTTCTTTCTCTGTCTGCTTGCCACTTCATCTCTTCTTGTGTCTTTCTTAAAACTGCTCCTGCTTTCTCCTATACTTTCTTTATTCTTTCTACAAATTTCATCACTTTTTCTATTTTTTCTCTTCTCCTAATACCTATCCCTATTCTCTGTTCTCTACTATAATTCACCATAAATAGAGATATCTTAGTTGCTAAATAAGTTTTATTGTTTACTGTGAACTCAGCCATTGCTAACTATTCAGGCCAATCCTTTTGTCTGTGATCAACAAAGAACCTTAAATACTGCTTGAGTTCTGAATTCATTCTCTCCATCTGACTATCTGTTTGAGGATAGAATACTGTTAACAGCTTCATTTCAATTTCCAGCATCTTATTCAACTCTCTCATAAGCTCCACTGCAAATTGCAGTCCTCTATCAAACATCACACTTTTTGGTAACCTATGCAGCTTCCATACATTGTTCCTAAACAGCCTCACTAATCCTTTCACCAATGTATCTTCTGTGATTGCCACAAAATATGTTATCTTGGACAATCTATTATAGACTACTAAGATCATATATTTTCCTGCTACTACTAGTAACTTTGTGATAAAGTCTACTATTAAATATATCTAAGATTTTTCAGAAATCTTACTCAACTTCAACTTCCCCACTAGTATCTCTATCTGATTCTTTATTCTTTGACACATATCACAACCATCTATATGTCTTTCTACATTTCTTGTCACTTCTGGCTACCAATAATTTCTCATTACCAACTCCATTATTTTCTACTGCCCTCCATGTCCAGCTGCCAGTATATCATAATACAACCAGATTATCTCTACTTTTAACACTTCATTCTTTAATATATAGACCTTTCCCCGCTTCAACATTAAATCTCCTTCAATCTGTTATTTGTCTCCTTGCAATACTTTTACTCCTGTCTTTTTCATCTCCTCTACTACTCTAACTACTTCTTTGTCCTTTTCCCTAGCTATTTTTATATTTTCTAGTATTTCTACTTTAGGTCCTTCTATTACTACTTCTGTTAAATTATTAATGTCTAATTTTTATTATCCTTTTCTACCTCTACTTTCCAGTCTAGTCTCCTACTAAGTCTATCTACCTTTTCCATTTTTATTCTTAGTACATTTTTCAAGGTGAAATAAAATCTTGACAGGTATAATGCCCACCACACTTGTCTTCTGTTCAATTTCTATGCTTTCATAAAATATTCTAGGTTCTTGTGATCCATCCAAATCTCAAATTTGTACTTGGTATCCTCTAACAAATGTCTCCAGTTTTCCAACCCTCTTATAACTGCCAACATCTCTTTGTCATGAATCTTGTAGTTTATCTCTGTCTCATTTAGAGATTTTGAAAGAAATGCCACTAGTCTTCATCTTCCATCTTCACACTCTATAGATAAAATCCCTCCTATTGTATAATCTGATGTGTCAACTTCTATCCTCATTTTTTTGTCTAAGTCCAGTGCTACTAACACCAGTTCTTTTGTAAATTTCTCTTTCAACTCCTAAAATGTCTTTTCCTGCTTCTCTGTCCAATCCTACTTTTGATCCTTCCTAACCAAATCATGTCATGGTCTGGCTATCACTACAAAATCTTAAATAAACCACTGATAATAATTTTCCAGTTCTAAAAACTTCTATATATCTTAACTCCTTTTGGAGTTAGCCAGTTTAATACTCTCTTTGTCATGAACTTAAGACCTTAGAGTTTGGTCAAAAGAAAGAACCTTGTATAGGGATTACACAAGAGAACTCAATAGAGAGCTTTGTACAAGATTGTCTACCTTATATTCCTAGAACTCATGGTCCATGCTAGCTATTTCTATCCTACCCTAAACAGCCATGTGTATACCTTAAGGCCAACATGCATTGTGCATGTTGTATGACATTATCCTTCTAGAATCTTCTATTTTCTTCTATACATTTCATGACTTGTGACCATGTGATATGACTGATGTGTGATCTCGTCACTTTAACCCTAACCCTGGTTCTAAAAATAAAATAAAGGAAAATAAATCGAAAAGAAAATAGAAATGAAAAGGAAAATGAAAATAATTAGAGTTCACTATCTTCAGCTTTGATACTCTTCACCTTCTCTTTCTCCATCTTAATCTCTTCTGGTTCAATTACTACTCCCAAAAATCCTACTTCCCTTATCTTCCACTTATACTTCTCTATTTTCACATATAAATTATTTTCTGCCAATTCTTTTACTACTTCTTCCACTACCTCATCATGTTCTTCCTCTTTCTTAGTTTCTACTATGACATTGTCAGTAAAACTTGCTACTTCTCCAGTATTGATTCAATCTCTAAGGATTTTATTCATCATAATCTATAATATTGCTAGTGAATTTGTGAGTCCAAAGAACATTACAGTTAGTTTAAATAATCCTTCTAGAGTCATGAATGCTACCTTTTATTTGTCCCCCTCCTTTATCCATATATTATTATGTCCCCACCATAGATCTAATTTAGTAAATACTTTTTTTGTACCTATATTTTCTACTATGTCTGAAATCAAAGACAATGGATAATTATTTTTAATAGTCTACTCATTTAAATATCTATAGTCCTATACTATACATTTCTTACCATTCTTTTTCCCTACAAAAAACACTGATGCCATTTGAGGTAACTTGAGTGTCTAATATACCACTTTCTTAATTGTTCTTCAATGAACTTGTGCATCTCTCCTCTCTTAATAATGGATACATCTTTTCCTTTCTCAGTACAAACCCCTCCTTTGTCTCTATCACATAATTCCACACATTTCTTGTCAGCATTCTTTTACTTGCTTTTCTTTCAAAGACATGGATCTACTCATAGAACCTTAGAGGAACCAATTTCTTGACCTCTTTCTCTAACTTTGCTACTTTCTTCTCTTCATCCCAAATCTCCCATTTCTCCACCTCTTTCTTCACTTCTATCATTCTCTTCTTTTTTGGTCTTTTCTTCTTTTCCTTTTCTTCCTCCTTTTTCTGCTCTCTCTCTTCTTGTTTATTTCTCTCTTCCTCTTTCTTCTCTTCTTCTTTTTGTTTTTGCTACTCTAGTTTTCCCTGCTTTGGCCTCCACTGTTTTTCACATTCTTCTAGACACTTCATTATCCCTACTTCTTCTGTCCTCCAGTCAATCTCAGGATTGTGGCAAGCTAGCCATGGCATCCCCAAAATTACACTCCACTTCTAACCACCAATTACATCAATCTCTGTCCTCTTCCTGTGTTCCTGATAATAAATATTCACTTCTACTATATGCTCAATAGGTCCCTCTTTGTTGAAGAAACTGTCTACATTTCTCATATATATTGGTTTTTATATTTTCTTCAACTTAAACCCCTGCTTTCTTGCAAACTCCAAACCCATAACTAACCTCATTACCCCACTATCCAACAACACTTTCACTGTTACTCCTTCTTGTGTATTAATTCTTTCTAGCCCAATCTTCACCATTACTTCTCTCAACATATACCCATTGTCTAGGTTGCAGCAGGATGTATTTTCCATTACTCTACTAAGCATTGCAAACTTATTTGTATTAGAACCTAATTGAGAACTATTAGATTCTATTCCCCATTTAAATTACAATTGTCCCCATTGTTCACATTGTTCCCATATTCTATCCTCCTTCCTTGTCCTACAAACCTTTGATTCCTACAGTTTCTTGCAATATGACCAAAATCTCCACAGCTGCAACAATTTCTCCCTTTATCTACATCTATGGCATATGGATTATGCCTAGGTACAAATCCTGCCTGTTAACTCAGGTTCATCATAGCTGTATTTTTTCTTTCAACCCCCTTTATTGGTACAAGCCCTGCTAGTATCTGCTGTTGAAACTCCTGTTTCCTAGGCCAAACTTCAGACTGTAACAACTGTTGTCATTGTGCTCTATTAGTATTTGTCCTTTGAGCCTGAGCTTCCATTTTCCTTCTTCTCCTCAACCTCTCTTCTTTCCTCCTACTCTCTCTCTAGTTCCTATTCAAATTCATTGCTCTTCCATACCACTGCTTGATATTTCCAGGCTGGCATTCTGACTCCATAAGTCTTCACTGAATAACTCCATTTATTCCTCATTTGAACTCCTCAATTAAAGGCCTTTTCTTATACTCACTTTCTCTAACTGCTCTCTTTAACTCTTGTACAAATTCCTCCATTGTCTTACTTCCTTGTTCCAATCTTTTTAGTTCTGCCACCTTTATCACTTCTTCCCTTCCTCCTTCAAATTCTTTTTTTAAATCTACCAAAAACTCCTCTGCTATCTCATATTCCAACAAAAATTTTCTATTTCTAAATCTCCCAAAACATTCTTCTTTCACACATCTGATGATCTTTCTTGTACATATGACAGAATCCACTGAATTTGTTCCTCCACCACTATCTTTCTCATTCTCATTCTTAAAAACAACTTGCATGCTGTAATGAATCCCAAAACCTTTCTTGTTGTTTATTAGACTCTGTGTTGGGTCTAGAAACTGCTCCCTCCACTTCTCCTGCTACTAGCAGCACTTAGATCTGTGTCTGCATTGCTGCAAGCTGCTTCTGTTGCTACTAGACAATTGTTTGTAATTTGTGCTGACTCATATTGTAATAATGTGATGGTGGTTCAATTGGTAAAAATAATAATGATGGTAGTGATGGAGTAGAAGATGAAGATATATAAAGAGATAGAGCAGAACTAGTTCTTGTTTCACTCTTAGACTCATATTCTAAACTTGACTCAATCTCTATAAGTGCTAGTAGGCTTTCTTCTTGTTCTGCCTCACACTGTCTACTAACTACCTATTTAACTGACTACTACCCTAATCAAATTGTAAACTATTTTGACTTAAGAAAGTCATTCTACACTAGACAGAGTTTGAAGGATGCTTGCTGTTCTCTTGCATATACAGGTTACAAGGAAATACTACAGCACAGAGCTTCTATTATAAAAAATTATCTTATATATCCACACAAGATAATATATCTAACTGCACCAGTAGGCTTTGGTACAACCAAATGGCTAAGTTTCTCCTACCTAGCTAGTTCATATTTTCCAGAAAGTAAGAAACTCTTATGATTTTGAGATATGACTTGGATTGAGGAAGTCAAGAACTCATGACATTCTCTGAATCAATATTGTTCAGGTCTTTGACATATCTTTCCACAATGTTCAAGTCCAATAAAGCTGCTACTTTATTAGTAATAATAATAATGCTCTTATTATCAGAGTAGATGGAGTCAGCTGAAATTTTAGATTTCACATCTTTTAGTAGTCTGTTAATATTTAATATATGGATGTTAGTCTGCGACACAATAATATTGGAGTTATTTATGCTTATAGGGATTATAATCTACTTTCTGGATAGACTTTTGATAGTTATGTTGATTTTCAGTATTCCTTTCTTTTCTTTGTTATTGGCAATATTATGGATTTCAATAATCTTGTTTAAGGACAGTTTAGGAAATGTGTCCTCAATTTTGATGATATCATCAATGTTGCTTTTGGAAGTCTAAGTATAAGAGTAATTGTTAGAGTTAAAAACTGATCAGTTGTTAGTATCCAATGATTAAATCTTTTTGAAGTATTTCAATTTTGCCAAGATACTTTTGCTAGGTGTTATGGGATGCTTGAACACTAACAATTTTATTTTTCTTTTCTTTTATTTTTCTGATTTTATATTGATTTTCTTTTCTCTTTTCTTTTATTTTTATTTTAGACAATGAAGAGGCACATGGCACTGCAGTCACATGACAGGTCACATGATGTGATGTCATAAGCCTAGAACATAGTGGAAGGATCTAGAAGATGATATTAAAGTACATGTATACAACATGGTGGCCTTGAGTAGGGAATGAGGCAAACATGAGGTTGTAGTATGGACCAAGCATGTTTTGTATATAAAGGACTCTAATTTAGCAGAGACTCCTTGTTGAGTTCTCTTGTGATTTTCTCCACTTGATTGCCTACTAAGAGCTTTACTCGCTTGTGTAGCTATTGGACTTTGTATTTAGTGATTGCCACAACACTAAGCTTAGGAGGGATAGAAGGGAAAATTCTTAAAATATCTGTCTATTTACCTTTGCCTGAGTTCAGATTTTTTGCTGGTTTCTTATTAAATTGAGAAGATATATATTGTCTAAAAGTTATTTCCTTGTTGTTGGTAGTTAGCTTATCCCAACCAGACTTATAAATAGTGTTGATAAATTTCCAGACTGCAAAACCAAACTCTATGATCTAAGAAATATTTTTATCTGATCTATTACCTAATGGTCTCTGTTTAATAAATGAGGTTATTCTAAGTAGAGAACAAATAATATTCTTTATATCACCCATTAAGAATTTATTAATACTGAACAAGGAAATTAGAGTGAAGTTACCATTAGCCAGTTAGTTATCCTAATATAAAATAACTGATGGTTCTAAATCAGGAATTTGGGCATTATTGCCTTAAGATAGAAGAGCAGTGATGCTTAATATGTTTAAAGAAGCATTGTCCTGCAAGAAGATTAGCTGTTCCCCTAATTTACATTCTTTAGCCTATAATAAATTGTTAGATTAGGCTTCCACCCATTTTGCATAATTTATGGACAATACTTGAGATTCAATAGACATTTCTCTCTTATTGCTGTTATTAAATGAAATAGATTGGCTTCTTTGACAACCTCTTTAGATATTGTCTTCAATGTTCATAAATGAGGATGATACTGTAGTTGAAACTGGAAAGTAAAAGGATTTATATTTGCTAGTTCTCTATTAGGCACTATTATACAAGATGGTGGTAAGAGAGAGAAGAGCGATTCATATATGATGTCATACTAATCCTAAGTCCAAAAATGAAATAAATGGAAATAAATAGAGTTCACTGTCTTCAACTCTGATTGAAATATCAGACTAGTGAATTACAGTATAACTACTAGTTTTATATACAAGATTAATGGAAGATACTCAAAGGTTTCAGAGTACAGCCCTGAGCAAATTATCTGAGATCTGATGAAAGTCTCTTGAAAGTTCAAAAGTGAGTTAATAAGTATTATCTAAGTATATACAATATGAGAGTTGTTGTAGCAACCACTCGCCAGAACGGCACTTGTAGTATGCTTACTTCAGCAAAGCTCTCAGTTGGCTATCTAGTAGTGGGAATTACAAGAGAACTCAACAAGGAGCCCTTGCTGTATTGCTCCTCTATTTATATAAATTACATGTGGTCTGTGCTACAACAATATTAACCTGCCCTTATGTCCATACATCATCCTCATGTCCTATTACTCATCCACATGTATTTTCCTTAAGGCCACCATACTTTCTACATGTGCCCTGACATCATACTCTTAATCCCCGCTGTACATGTGCACACCATGTGTATACCATGAGGAACCATAGTCCCTTGACGTCATCCCTAATCTTAACTCTTATCTAGACTCCTCTCGATCCTTCTAGACCATTAGTCCTTCCAAACCACTCTAGACTCTATCACATGACTTCCATGTCATGTGCCTATCTCCATTGTAGACTAATAATTACTACTGTCCTATTTCTGTTCACTAACCCTAACCCTAAAGTCTGTCCGCACTCTCATCTTATAATAAGAGTTAGAATGACTCTGATAGAAAGCTTATCTGTAGATTGATGATGTGATTTTGGATGATAATCTTAGCCTCAACTTATGTGTTGCGCCCACTATCTGTTGTATAGTTGCTATCTGAAAATAACAAGATATCAGGGAAGACTAACTAATATCATTAGTTGGAGAAGTAAGAGAATAAGTGTTGGAGAATTCTTAGCTAGGTCTTAGTCAATTTCCAGACTGAATACTATAGAGTATCTACTTTGTTGTGGCAACCACTAGACACAAAGTCCAATAATCACACAGAACAGTAAAGCTCTTAGTAGGCTATCGATGTAGGGATCACAAAAGAACTCGACAAGAAGTCCCCACTGTATTGCTACCTTATTTATATAATTTACATGTGGTCCATGCTACTTAATATTTACCCTACCCTAAAGTCCATGTGTTATCCATAAGTGCTCTATGTGTACACCATAAGGTAGACATGCTGTTGACATGCTTCTTGATATCATCTATCTAGTCTGTTCTAGTCTACTTTAGGCCTATGACCTCACATCATGTGATATGTCATGTGACCACAGTCACATGCCTCTTCATTGTCAATAAAAAGAAAAGAAATATAAAATCAAGAAAAATAGATAAAAGAAAAAGAAAAATGTTAGTGTCCC
>Ga0157364_1004202_pt1 | contig 14309 bp, 6 predicted proteins | sample AttsexASBM2_FD_111476 | JGI IMG/M metagenome (GOLD analysis project Ga0157364, IMG submission 111476) | Fungus gardens microbial communities from leaf cutter ant in Ribeirão Preto, State of São Paulo, Brazil - Atta sexdens ASBM2 | ecosystem: Host-associated > Fungi > Mycelium > Unclassified ... | reverse complement strand
AAAAATAATTGAGTCGAGTATGTAACAAAACTGCAATGACTATAATGAATAATCGTAAATTAAACGAACGTTTTGACTGAATATTTGATAAACTTGCAAATGTGGGAGAAAGGGAAAGTATGGTGGCACGTAAATATCAGTAGAATTGATCTTTCTGTAATCGTGATTCATACGGATCACCTACAGGCGTCATTCGTACACAGTTTCCCATCTGCTTTAGGCGAAATTGCGATCTTAAATCGCAACGCATCTCATTGGAACAGCGATGAATCATCATGCCATATAACTGGCGTTTCCGCGTATTTTCAATCGCCGCAATTGCTCCCGTATCTTAAACTGAATTCCTAAAGACATGTCATTGGGTTGATTCCAACTGATCTCTCCCGAATTACTAGCCATTTAATTCTGTGCCACAAATGAATTAATTGTTACGAGAAGAACATAAACTGTAATATTACGCAATTATTTTTGCTTTATTTTGTTTTCGGCTTATTTTAAATAGTTAATATAATAATGAAGTTTGATGTAACAGATTAATGTCATCTTTCTTTATGTTTCCTCGATCATTTTCATTGTTGTAAAGAAAGTACTCGGAGTAGACTACATGTCATTCTTTTATTTTAAAAGAATACTTAACCCTAAATGTTCTCTATAGTTTTCTTTTTTAATTACAAAAACAATCAAAATGTATTACTCTGTAGAAGATATTATGATCTCTTTGAAAATCTTTGAAAAAGAACAACACAAGTGCTATTTGACGGATGAATTGTAAAGTTAGTTTACTTTTGTTAAGTGATAGAGTATTCTTTATCTACTCATTTATAACTCGAAAATTACATTAGCTGTGTCATACTTTTGAAGTAAGGGATAATATACTATACTGCATACAAAGTTATGTAGACAAAATTTATATCGACAAGACACGAGATATATACGTTTCAATTACGAAATGCTGTGGTTGAATTAGATTAGAAAGAAATGTTGGATGTTGACTGATATGCATCGTTGCACGTAATATTAAATAATAATATTAAAGATCGTATACTTAGCTTCAAAATGTATTCCGAAGGGATATAAATCATGTCGAACATACCTAGTAGTTTTCCATGCAGATAAGAAGTTATCCTGAGTGACAGCTAGACATCGGTTTATCAATGGTCAGAATAATTTTGTAAATAATAATTTGTCACTTTGTGATACTATGTTACCTATTTTATTTTCGCTCCGTTATTTATCTACAATATATATATATGTTTGCAAAATTTTTTTTTTGTTTTTCTTCTTCAATTTTTCTACTTATTACATCATTCAAATACACGCAAGTCAACTTAAACTTCATTCACGAATTTATTCCCTAATTAAATTTAAACACTGTAATATATAGTTATAATTTGTTTCAAGATAAATATAACAATAATATCCATATTTTAGAGAGACTCTTCTTTCTAATTTAATATTATATAATATATATTTTATTTATTAATATATTTTGTACATAATATTGATCAATTTTATAAAAAATTAAAAACGAATAAAGAAATGACGGAAAACAAGTACAATAAGAAGGTCATCTATCTTTTCGTAGTATTACGCAATACATTATCGCGATCTTTATTCCTATTTTCGAAATCATTAATTGCATGTTATACGTTATTGATACACACGATGCTAGCATTACGGTACGTGATGTAATTCTGTACTTTACTCTATCGCAACATTTTGCAATCAACAATGAAGAATATTAAAAAGTAAAAACTTCAATTATATTAAACAGCTAAATTTAAGAAAAAATGTTAAAATAGAAAAATTTAAGATTCCATGTGTCAAAAATAAAAAATTTATTTTTGATACTTATTATATATCTCAAATTAAATTTATCTCAAATTAATCTCAAATTAAATTTTGTATTTTTGATACTTGTGGAATTTCATATTTTTTTATTTTCATTTATAATTTCATAATAATTTTTTATTTTAATAATTGCTCATAAGACTTAAATTCAACTTTGATTATTTGATGATTAATTATTTTAATACAAATATATTTAAGTTAAATTATAAATTTAATTGATTAAACGTCTTCTATTTAATGTCATTGGATTAATTTTTTACTATTATATTGATTATATTAATTTTTACAATAAAACAAAATTCTTATGTTCTTGTTAATTAATGATTTATTGCTATAAAAATGATATATATGAATGATATAGATGAATTTTTGAATTTTTAAGTATAGAAGAAAGTTGCTGAATGTGTATCAGTTACATAATCTTTTGCAGCAAAAATTTGCAAAGAAATTTATAATAAATTAATTTGTTATTAATAAAAAATTAAATATGTAGTAATGAGATGCTTAAAGCTACAATTTTTAAATAATACTTTACTATAATATTTTATAATTTAATTAAGTATTATATAAAAGTTTGTTTTATAAACTCATAAATTAATTTCTTATGTTTCAGATAATCGCAACAACAATCGGAATGACTATCGCAATGGTTTACATCAGGAACGATCACAACAAACAAGGAATACAAACACAATTGAAGAAAGACGTACAAGAAACCAATTGCAGTCGCAGGTACAGCCGAAGCCGGAGCCGAAGTTCGAACCGGAACCAGAACCGGAGCCCCAGTTGAATCCACAACCGAAAGAAGCACCAACGCCGAACCAGGATTTGGAAGAATATGATTCAAAACCGGTATCTTTGTTTGATTTACTGAAGAATATAAAGCTGGATATAAAGCTGATCCTACAATTGGGGAATTTAATTGGAAAATTCGAGCTGGATGAGCCAAAGCTCTCACAGTTGTACCAGAATCAGAAGCCGATAGACTTCGATTCATTGCCGATTTCGAAATCGGTATACTCGCTGTACGAAGAAAACCGTTCACAAAAAAATGAACTGTTCAATTTGGAAGACTCTAATTCAGAAAGTAAAAGTCTTCCTCTTCCCCAAAAAACCATAGACTTTGAAGATCAACAGTTTAAATCTTATTCCGCGGCACGTAAAATCAAACTCTTAAAGCGCCAAGTCTTTATGAATAGAAGATCTCCCTACGTAATACTGAAACCCGTAAAGCGCTCCCGTGATTTCATTGAAGTGTATCACGCATCACTCAGTACCATTCGGACTAAAATTAAAAATTCCAAAAATTTTCTATGTAGTAGTCCAATTCCCTCAAAATCTTCAGAGGCAGATAGTCCAATGTCCTCAAAATCTTCAGAGGCAAATAGTCCAATTCCCTTAAATTCTGCTTCTTCAGAAGCAGATAGTTCAGTTCCCTCAAATTCTTCAGAGGCAGATAATTCAATTCCCTCAAAATCTTCAGAGGAAGATAACTGCCTTTATTACATGTCAGACGAAGAAGATAACTATTTAACGCGCTGCAAAAACAAAGCTTCGAAAGCATTTAAAATGACCGAGGAGGAGTACTTGAAGGAGTGGCACTTGTGGAAGCAAAGTGATTCCTTCCAGACTGATTTTTGTGAAGACGAGGAGACTGATTCAAGGATTGCTACAAAAGAAGAGCAGCAGGTGAGCTTTCAACATCAGCTCAACATGTCTCAGATGATGGCACAGTTTTCAGTCCGGATGTCACCATCACTACTGAAACCATTATCATCAAGAGCTTCATATACATCATCAGGAGCTTCATATACATCATCAGGAGCTTCATATACATCATCAGAAGTTTCATCATCATTATCAGAAGCTTCAACATCATCATTAGAAACTTTACCATCACCGATGGCAATCAAAAATCCGTTGAACGAGGACAATCAACGAATCACTCGAAGGAAGCACGAAGAGATACAACAGCAGATGGCATACAATATCAAAAAGAGCACCCTCATCGACCATTGCTATCACCAAACGAATGTGTCTGAAACCCTTCAAGTATTCAAAGAGGAATTAGAGACAGAAGAATCCGGTAAGTGAAATATACATTTTGAATCTTGAACTTTTCGATAAAATCTCTTTGCGATTTAACGATGAATGATGTTTGGCTTTTTTTATTTTAGTTCGGATTTAAAGCAGCCGTTGATTATATTTAACATCTCAATAGCTAATGCGCTAATTTTATTATTCGATTAGATATCAGTTGTTTTCCGATCGATTCCCAGATAATTCTCATTTATAATATCACAAATAACATGTTCAATGTTGATAATAATATGTTCAATATTAACAATAAAGAAATAGTAAATACAAATTTTTATTAAGTTTAATATTACAAAAGATACTTTATGTGTGTGTGTATATATATATATATATATATATATATACATATCTAGCTATTTGAAGATAATTTGATGATAGTAGTGCGCGAATCGTTCCTCGGAGTGCAAATTCTATTACCTGTACGTAATGTATGCAAATAGATAAATATTATTTACTTTAATAATTTATCTTATAAGCAAATTTTTTTGCGTTATTTTATTCAATTCCATTTTTTTGCATTTCACTAAAGTTGTTCAGAATGAAATACGTGATACAAAAAGATACCATACGAAATACAACAAATATGATAAAGCGAAACAGAGTATTGTCGAAACATTTTGAGTTCGATATGATATCTCGAACGCGGGGGATCGCACAATCGGCGGCACGGTGCCCTGGAGTGCACTCAGCTGAATTCGGTTACCCGCATGAGTATGCTAATCGCGGGGACTCGGTTACTTGTCATCGCGCCTGTTTGCTCGCGCGACGACGACTGAGAAACTCGTTTTCGTGCGCGAGCGCGGAGGTCGGCAAACTAACGTCCTCAAGCAGTAATTTATTGCGAGAGAGATCCCGTGAGAATTTCGTGCCGCCGCGGAATTGATTCGTCAGTACGTCGGAAGGAAAGGAAAGGCGACAAAAGAAAAAAAAACAGAAGAAGAGAGATAAGAAGGGAAAGAGCGAGAAGAGAAAATGGACCGAATATTTCGGGCGAGACAGGTCTGATAAAGCGAGAAACACGCGTGTCTCGAAGTAACGACCTGAGCGATATGGATTTTTGCGGTTAACGCTCGAGTATGTCACATGTTAACTCGAGAACAGTCACTTGATTTTTACATTCAGTAGTAAGAAAACAGAACACAGTCTCATAGTAGTTTTCTTTATTGATCAGGAATTCATCCCATGTTTTATTTCCCTTCATTTTTTTAGGAAATATTAAATCTGTATATTCATAAAATTCTTGAATACAGATAAAATATAGATCAATAACATATAATATGTAATTAATCTATTGTTTTTTTTAACGTAATATTCACGTAGAATGTCATATTTTATATGTTGAGCCAATTTTCATATTTCTCTTTAGTGATTTATTAACAAGTAAACTGATAATATTCAGTACGTTCTTTAAAAAAATTAAATGCAAAACTTTTTATTATAACACACTTTTTATTTAAACAATTTACTAGATATAATAATGTATAAATAGCAAATATTTAGCGAATTTATTTATTTTTATAATGAATTATATAATAATATAATAATTATATAATAATAGTGATTTTTAATTGAAGTGTAAAAAATACTTCACGTAATAGTTTATGTAAAAAAAAATTAGGTGATTATTCCTAGATTAAAACCATCCAGCAATGTCTATAATGTGTCATAGTCATATAATCGCGATTACTGAACAACTCGCAGTGATTACGTGAACAATATGTATTACGTAATTTTTCTTTTATTCAACTCCCCGGGAGTATTATGTAAATTCCCGTGAAATATTGTTTTGTATAAATGCAGTTTACTTATGCGCGTGAATCCCTCCAAGTTTATTCTTGTCCTTCCATATGATCTTAAAATCTGTTTAACTTGTAAATGCTATGCTAACCACCGTATAGATCTCCTATGAATTTTCATGCTGAAAGCGCTTGATGGTATTTCTAGAACTCGCGGGATATTTGCAGTGCATCCTCTTGAGGTGTATTTCAGCGAAACAGTTATCGTCTCACTAAACAGTCATTAAATGCACAACGTAAATTGCGTTTCCGCGCACAATACGATCCTTGGCGGAGGTAGATCTTTTTCTTATCTCGCCGTGTATATACAGCATATGTGTATAGAATATAAAATATATCGAGCGCACTCATACAGTTTTCTCAATACATCATGGACAATAAGTCTCATTCGCGCTGTATCGCTCGTTCTTGTGTCAATATTGACGGAGGATGCTGCGAACGCGCGCAGCACCGTAAATGTTGTACTTAATTGCTGGCCTCTCTCGGCACTGTTTCTCTTCTTCAATGACACCAATGATTACTGATTACCATCGGCAAAGGAGCGAGTTGATAGATCGATCTCCGCGACCCGGCTGTTGAAAATCCGCTTCTCGTGTCATGTCTTCGGCGCGCATCGGCAAAATAGTGTCGAGGTCGGAAAAAGTTATCTATTCGTTTGTACATCGTGAATTAAAATCGTGAAGACACCAGGTTTCTGCGAACTGTTATGATTGTTTAGCTTCTTGAAATGATCTTGAATTGACAAATAACGAGGGATATATATTAATAAAAATATAATGTAATTTAAATCAATCCGATAAAAAGAACTTATTCTGATTTCTTATTTTTGAAAATTCGTACAACTGAAAAAAAATCTATGTGGAAGGGACAGTTTTGCTGAAATATCTAAAATTTTAGCTAGATACAGATCTGAAAATAATTTTGTTGAACCATCAAAATAATTATGTAGGATTAGCTGTAGAAAATTGTCGCTAGTTGCACAATAAGGTGCAACTCGGGAATTGAAAGCGATCGATTAAAAGACTGCCGCATGATAAAAGTAACATTAGTGTGGACGACATGGAATGGTTTGAAATGATTGCACTTATTTTCCGATAATGTTAGTCAGCGTTATTATTGTTATTGCACGTCACGTGACAATTTTAGTTATATTTTCCACGACTATTCGTGCACGAAATGGCTTGTAGAACTCGTAACAGACGCCATTCCTTCACGTGTCGCATTGCCGTATCTAACTGTAGTGTAATTTCTACCGAGGAGGTAGAACGCGACTTGCATAACACTTTGCAATAAGCCATGAGCTATGATAAATGTTCTTTTTTGTCTTCAAGTAGCCTCGCACGCGCGCGAACGAGGGCAGCGAAATACACGTGTTCGCAAAAATCAAGGTGTTCTATTTACGGAAAAGGTTTTCTACTAATCCCCCGATAGCCTTCGAACTTTTGCCAAACTCTATGATTTTGCGATAACCTAAACCCCGAGAGCATAAAACACGCGGGATGAAAATAAACAAGTTCGGAAAATATTGGTTGTCCTTGTAGTCTTGAAACGAACGTTTCGCTTCGCGTAGATATACAAATAATTTATTCGCAAGTCACTTATTTTTATCGTTACGAAACAATCGTTAAAACAAATAACGACTTGTCTTATCTAATATTGTTATCTAACTTCTTATAATTGTTATTTCACGACAATTTGTATACGCTACCGTTCATAAATAGTTGGGAAACAGTTGCAATTTTCTCATGAAGAGTTAAATTAAAAAGAGTCTTTAATTTTGAAGAAATTTATGCGAATATATTATTAGAAAAACATTTTTAATTTCAAAACATTTTATAGTTACAAAACATTTTATAAAAATGAGTTTTTATATAACAAATTCGATATCATTGTGAAAAGTAATCGCACTAAGTTAAAAAAAAAAATAAAACGAAAAAATATATTTAAAAAGTAACAATTTCCAATTTCACATAATTTGTACAAAATATAAATCGTCGAAACGAAACCGAAAAGAAATAAATTTTTACAACTCTCTCCTCTTTAATATGCATTTTTAACAGTTTCTTGATTTTTTTCCCATCGAGGATACTTAATTTTTCAGAGAGATGCGAGAAAGTTGCAAATGTTCCTAAAGTAAACAATAATGTGCATAAAAATTTCATCTTCAAACGTAGCCGCACGTTGAATGTCACGATCGTGTCGTTAAGAATAATGCAGTATCCCGTGCGATTACGTCTTCAAATAGGTATCCAATCTCTCGGGGGGATCAAAACATGCCTAAACCATGCCGCGAGAGAATATTCCGCGCGCGTAATCACCGCTAGCGCTGCGGAATCCAACAGTCCGACGTCGTGTTGCTCGGCGGCAAAATCATGCCCGTTTGTACACCTGAGGAGTATGTTGCACCACATGGCGACATCGTTCCATCGTTCCTCTATCGAGCGTATATGTACGATACGCGAGTACGCGTGCGCTCACGCGACCGCATATATACCCGCTCGTGACCCAGCCATAACGTATAAAGATGATTACGTGTCACGAGCGCGCCTCTCGCTCGCGGCGGTACTTCACCGATTAGAACGATCGTCCTCTGTCTCTCGCGTCTTGTTTGCAAGACATATTGCAATGAGAAGCCGCGATTGATTTTGGCGAGAATACAAGATAAGAGTCAAAAACGCCGACGAACGTTTCATAACGAGCTCGGCCTTTGATCGATCGACGTAAATCTGTTGTTTTTTATTTAAAATTTTTCACTCTGTCGCCTTTTTTTTCTTTCTTTTCTTTTTTTTTTCTCTAAAGCTTAAGCAATCTTCGTACTATGCATTGAAGATTGAAAATTTAGCATTAGAGATTAGAGACCGGTTTTTTTTAGCCGAAGGTCTTTTCTTTTTTATCTATGTTCAAGAAAAAAATATTGATGTATGATGCAAGAACAGGCTTTACAATTTAAGCAATCAGAAACGAGTTAAAATTAAAATTGTCTGATTCGTCAAATTCTCTTTATTCATAAAACTCAGAAAATTTATAATCGAATAGTAAAATTAATGATGAACTACTAAGTGTGTAGAATTTTTAGTGTGATCGATGCTATGAGATATAATTATATATATATAGATATAATTATAATGTCAGATGCAACTCAATGATAACTTAATAAAACTTAAATTAGATGTAACTTACATATAATAACGAGTTGATGTTGTTTAATTTGAAGATAAAAATTTTGTGAAATTAAATTAGTATATTTAATGTTATAAAATGGAAGCATTACTTCGTAAACAAATTAGTATACGAATAATTTTCTTTGTAAGTTTAGTTTCGCTTTCTAATTTTTTTTTTTTTATAAACATAAACCATCTTTGAAATCAATCGTTCAATTTTTTCTCCTTATTAAAAATTCTAATTATTATAAAAATCATATGTCGTATTCCTCCTGTGTACTGCAAGCTAAGTTGTGTTTCTATTAAAATATTGTTTTTACGTCCTTCAATTCTTGAGTAAAATTATTTAACTTCATTGTTTTAATTAAATTAACGTATCGAGCAGTGACGACTTATAGAAATGATTAAAATTGAGTATAATTTGACATTACAAATTTTATAGAATCTGTAATGTATAATCTGATGCAAACTTAGTTTTTAAAGTACAAAAAAGCACAAAGCAGATATCGATATGTATATGATTGATATTACTTGCCAAGTTAATTTAATTCTTAACTTTGATTTAATTTGCTAATTTATATAAAACGAACTTGTCTTCGGAGGCGTTGAATATATCTTGACGACGGAAACGTACAGTTGAAAACTTTCAGACGCGGTAGATCTGAATGAGTAATGATGCCGATAGCATCGGATGTCGCAATCTTGCAACATTGTCACGAATGACTTAAGTAGCAGTCATTGTGGAGAACTCGAGAAGTATGAAGCGCCAAATGGCGCTTCACAAATGGCAAGACAATGGGACATTCGAACCCGCGCGGGTTCTTTCAAAAGTGCCGCGTTTCCTCCTCTCGCTCTCTCTGCCCGCAGCTCTTTAAATGGACCCATAGCGTGGATCCCAATCTGCCAGACCAAGGCGATGACGGTGGCATGTGACCGGACACGTCGCAGATTCGACCTTGACGTTGCCCGATCATAATTGGTAATTGGCCGATTCACTGATGCGCAAGTCGCCGGTTTTGATCGGTTAGCCGGCTCGATGAAGACGCACAGGTGGATTAACGATCGGGTAAAAAAATTACAAATTACACTTCTCAATACTTCTCGGATTACTTTGTTCTATACTCGCGTCCCTTTTATTGCTAAACGCGGTTGTTGGAGTCTTCTTTTCTTTTTTTTTTATCAACCTCCATGATGAAACTCGCGTTTGCGTCCGTCCGTTATCACGGACCAAGAATCATGGCCGTACTTAGCGAGATGTACATCGCGCGGATACTCGTGCCGCCACTCGTACCGATTCACGAACGCGTAATCGCGCTCGTAAATTACTCGGCGCTTCGATGCGCGCGAGCATCGTGAGAATCGTTCTTTCATCCTGCGCTCGTAATCGGCACCGCGAGCCACGTGGGATAACTTTCGCGAGAAATGGACCAATTCCCTTCTCCGTACTGTTATTAGATGTCGAAGAAGCCATGGCAATCCTTTGAATTAAATGAACGTTTAGTTTATTTCTAACTTTCCGTGACGTTAAAATGTGAATGAATCCATGTGAATTTCTGTGGTTTGAAATTACTTAATTTCCAACAAATGTCCATAATATATATACTTAATAAAGAATAAATAAATAATAGTTTAATAAATAATAAATTTAAGTCAAATTTAATGTATTTCTTGAGTTAAATTATTTTAATTAACCATCATTGTTTTAATTAACTTTCCACCGGCAATTGCTGCACCGACAATTTAAAGGGCACAATCGACTTTTTGATTGTGAATTCTGATATATAAAAAAATAAGTAAAATACAATTCAACTTTTATGAAATAAAAACTCATTGTTTGAAGTATGTCACAAGTACGTAAGAGTTTTTTAAACTTCACACTCATTGTTAAAATTTTTACAAGTATATAAGAATTGTTTTCAGATTTTTATTGCATCCGGAATAAAAAAAAAATCTGCATTCAAATTTGAAGATGCAAGTTAAGGTGACGGAAAGATGAAAATTTCACATTGCTGATGGAAGATTAAATTAACGACGTAGGCATAGCGGCAATCTATAGAAAAAAATTATTTAAATTGGGCACTTAATTTCGACATCATGAATTTAACAATGTGGATTCTTTATTTGATTAATTGTTTGGACGCGAAAAATCTAGTGAGATACGAGATTTGCCATGCGCGCAAACAGTTGCCTCTCGATTTTTACGTAATTCGCGATTACCACTAACTGACCTTGCCTTTCTTTTTTTGGAAGATCGAAGGCACTGGTATTTTTTCATATCTTCGCAGACCTCTGCACTGGCGATCTTCTTGTCTCCTATCCATCCGGGAGAGGGTCACATTGATTACTTTTTTTTTTTCCTCGTAATAAGTTACTCTGTTACGGAGAAGATATGAAGAGTCCGACATCCGGCGCAGATAAACTAAGCCCGTATGGTGTAGTCTTTTTTTATTTGCTTCTTTTTATACTCACGGACGGTCTTCATGATCGCATCACGTGTTTATGCGTTAATTCCTTCCATCGCAACTAAAAACTAACGGATTCATTATCTGAATTTCAAGGCGAATACTGTTTTTGATTTCATCTTCACGCGATGCATTTTGCCGTTAAGATATTAAATCACCAGCATAGCTTTGTGCGGATTTCTGCCTTTATTTCCAAGTATCTTAATTGAGAGTGTACATAATTAATGTGCATTTCTTCATCTAAAATCTGATGAACATTTCTGCGCAACGTATATTAAGTGAGTAATTTACGAAGACTTATGACAGATTCTTAAAAGGAATATGTGCAATATGTGCACGCATCTCGACGAAAGGATAAATAGCTATCTTTTCTGATTATGCCTACTTGTTCCAATTTCAGAAAGTTCTAAATAAATGGTCGCTCAAAGTAGTATATAAACGTTGAGTCGAATTTAAACAAATTTGGCTTTGGTCCGCTCTTACACTGAGAAAAAAATATAATTAATTTTAATAAATATTTAGTTGAATACTGCCAACTAAACATTTACTTACAGTAAGTAAATACTTGTTCAATAAAAAAAATGATTGTTAAATCAAATCAACATTTCTTGTATCAAATAAATATATCTTTATATTTAATAAATATTTAGTTGGCAGTATTCAACTAAATATTTTTTAAAATTGATTTTTTTTTCAGTGTACAAATGCTTTGAAGCATTCTTTCATAGGTCAATTAGTAAAATTTTCCTGACTGATCAATCAAATGCTTCAAAGTATTTCTAGCTAAAATTCTCTAGCTAAATTTCTAGCTAAATTCTCCTCCCCTCCCCCTCCTCCTCTTATTATGTAATTTTCTTCGTATCATTTTTAATTAAGAGGAAAACAAAGTAACTAAATAATTTGTTAATTTTTATCAACATTTGCATTAAAAAAATAGTTTTATTAAAAAAATTTAGTTAGATACAGATCTGAAAATAATTTTGTCGAACCATCAAAATAATTATGTAGGGGCTCAAATTAATTTCTAGAAAATTTTTTATATTATGCTTGATATTTTTACGTAATAATTTGATGATCTAACAAAATTATTTTTAAATCTGTATCCAACTAAATTTTAAGCTATCTACTTCAATAAAATTGTTTCCACGTATATACATCTGTTAATCATAAATCTACTTGCTCCGAATAGCATTTGTTCACGCCGAGAGCTTCTTCGAGCGTGATGTTCCTTTCGCGCAACTGAGAGGATCGATGGAGCATGCGCGTTCGATCGCGCGGGAACTCGAAGGTCGCGCGGTATACCGAGTGACGTCAACCGATAGCCGGCCGGTCGGTCTGCCGGCTGCCGCGCCGGTCCGCTTGGCCGATCGCCGTTTGCGGTTAGGCGTGGGATCCCGCCGCGGTGGTTTAAATGGTCGCCGGAATGCAGTTAAGCCTTTTTGCCATTCGCGCCGCAATCGTGCGACGGGGGCTATTCAACGGCGTACCATGCCGGCAGGTAGCCCCTGTGGCATCTGCCTTTTGTACTTGTTTGATTTAAATAATTTTACCGAATAAATATCTTAGTAATAATTTTGCTGAATCTATAAATAACGATCAGAATTTTTTTACAAATAAATATGATATGGTTGAGGAAATCGGAATATATTAATTTTCTTACATGTGGTTTCGTATTTGCTGCAGTTTTTGTTGCTTGTCAGTGCTATTTATGTCAATAACGAGAGGCGATTAATAAAAAATATATATAATGTCTGTAATCACAGTCGAATCATTAAATTTCTATTCTCTAAATCTGAATCAGTCACTAATTATCAGTGGCACTGATAATCAGTGAAGTTTAACTAAAAAAGGAAAAATGTTTGAACATTACATAACTAAAATACTGATATTTGCATGTTAATTTCAATTTTCCAATACTACATTCATTGAATTTATGCATTAAAACAAGGTTAGTTAGCTCACATAATAAAAGCTAGATTAAAGATCTCACATTTTATTCACTAATTACTAGTGGCATACTTGGCACTGATGGCAATGATTATCCACTGATTCAAATTTAGAGAATAGTTGTCGCAGAAATATTTATTGCGATTTAGTTCATCTACGTCTCGTTGATCTTTCAATCGCATTTCCTTGAAGAAACATCGGTTAGCACATATACATTACAAAGTTGGAAATAGTCCAAGCGGACACGAGTAGAACAGTTAACTAAAAATTTACAATCGAATTTTCCTCGGAAAAGCGGATCTGTCATATGATTCATTGCACCGACGGGATGATTCATCGTCGAGAACTGTATCCTAGCGTACGTTAGGAAGACGCGCGTGTTTCATTCACAATCAGCCAATTGTCAATAATTAACGTACGAATGCAACGAGTCTCGATCCTAGAAGGACATGACATTCTTTTTCATTTCTCGTGACCTCTCGCATTTATTATATTTATTAAAAAATTTTTTTATATTGATTTAACAATTACGAATTTGCATCGTTAAATAACGGCATCGTTTAAATATTCATTCAATGAAAGATAAATTGACATATTCGAGTATAAATATTTTAGAACTCGACTTTTAGCAATTCGGTTTCCCGCGAGAATAGTCATTTTTCTGAATTTCCCTCTTGCATAAATAATTGCACGAAGCTGCAATAATATATTGCTCATTTACTATACTAACGACACGACTTAAAAAAAAAAAAAAAAAAAAAAAAAAAAAAAAAAAAATATTATTAAAAAAAAAATAAATAAAAAATTTTATTATAAAAAAAATAATTTTTTATAAAAAAATAATTTTAATAAAAAAAATCAATTTTAATAAAAAATTAAATTTTATTAAAAAATAATTTTTTTGAAAAAAAATAATTTTTTATTAAAAAAATATTTTTTATGAAAAAAATAATTTTTACTTAAAAAAATAATTTTAATAAAAAAAATAATTTTTT
>Ga0157364_1004201_pt1 | contig 14309 bp, 6 predicted proteins | sample AttsexASBM2_FD_111476 | JGI IMG/M metagenome (GOLD analysis project Ga0157364, IMG submission 111476) | Fungus gardens microbial communities from leaf cutter ant in Ribeirão Preto, State of São Paulo, Brazil - Atta sexdens ASBM2 | ecosystem: Host-associated > Fungi > Mycelium > Unclassified ... | reverse complement strand
TATATGTATTGAAAATATATGTTACGTCCTGACCTAAAATGAAATTGTACGTAGAGAAAAACACTATGGCCATGTATTGCCAATATTGAAAATCCATAATTTACGTTATGTATATTAGATTTTTCAGTATTGACAGTATATAGCAGTATATGTAATAATATTTTTCTCTACGTCCAAGGTCTACTTTACCTCTTTTTTCTTAATAAAACCTCTTTTCTCTCTAATAAAAAAAGATATTTCTTATTAAATGTATAGATATTAGTATATAGATATTAGTGATATGCTTTTATATTTTCAATATCAGCAACAATACAACTAACATAAATCAAAGCTAATGAGAGTCAAACGCAGATAATCAGACGTAATATCTTAAAAAAATAATCAAATTACGAATTCTCTGATAAATGATATCTTCTTTACTTTGTACATTTCAACTCACTTAGAGTCCTCTTCAGCAATATAGATATATGAAAACTCACAAATATAAAAAGATTATCCCTCACAAATTGCCAGAGATAAAGTGATGTAAAATTTTAGATAGAGAGCGCATCAAGAAGCTTGATATTATATATTTGATCACAAAATTACATTACAAAATTACATTAATTATTTTATACAAATCTATCTATTAAAATTTTACATCACTTCATCTTTAGCAATTTATGAATCACACAATCTTTTTGGATATGTGAGTTTTTTGTTGTATATCTATATTGTTTCCTTAGCCTTGATTTATGTTAGTTATACATATATTTTATAGATTTAAAGTCCCCTATATAATAATTATTTTTTTCAATATTAGAATATTGCATGTGTATGTGTATTATGTGTGAATATCACGAAATTAGAATTTATGCTGAGATATTCATACAGATTCCCTATGTTTATTTATACAAAACATTGCAAATTTTATGTGTACATATATACACATTATATTTTATATATATACATACAATTTTAATGTTGCATATTTAAACATAGGGAATGTATAAATAGCTTAGCATAAATAACTTCTGTAACGTGTGTATATACAGTATACATATGCATTATATAATATTATCTATATATATATTATATTTAAATACACTCACTACTAATATCTGTATAGGTGCCTCAACTCGAATGAATTGCACGCCTTATTCTTTTTGATTGCGGCATTACACTTGGATTTCGCTTCGCACAATAGTAGAGATCTTTTGTGTGATCGGCAATGAGTGCAATGTTCCCTTATCGATTATTTTACCGAAATCTCTATCAAAAGTTATCAAAAGTGTACCCTTTATCCATGATTTTATTGAGAGAAGATTCTTAGTTCTGAAATGAAGAACGCGTCCCGCATGCTAACTCTTTTGGACCTTCCGTTGACCTCCATCGTGATCGAAATCTCGCCTTTCGCCATTATATCGATGCATTATTCATAAGACTAATCTTTCCGCCTGTCACGCTTGACGTTTTTACAAAATTGCGCGTGTCCTTACATAAATGCGTGGAACATCCACTATCTAGGCACCAAGTCTCGAAGGTATTACTGTTCTTCGCTTCAAATGCCATTTATGCAGAAGACTCTTTCGCCGATGATACGAATTCACGTCGTCTATTTTTCGCAATAGTTTCCTCGAGCGATGCTCAGCAGCTTTATAATATTTGTGGCACTTGTATTTAAAGATTTTGTCGTTCTTCGAGCTGCGCTTGCCGCACTGGCTGTTCTTCAAATCGCGCTTACCAGTCTGCTTCAATTTTATCTGCTTATTATTTTGATGCGTGGTCCCTTAGCCACCATAGTGTTTGACGTAGACGTGTGCGTCAATTTTTCGCGCGTCGTACTCTTCCACGATCTTTACACGTAAAGTGTATCCATCCCCCGTCTCCAGGGTGGAAAAGCTATCGCGAGCATTCTATAGCACATCTGAAATTTTCAAAACACGGAGATAAATTGTACACTAACATGATCATTATTAATAAATCATTGTTTATCTCTACTTCTATTTCTCCAGTTTGTCACAGTGTCGAAGAATTGATTCAGGTGCTCGCGAACGTCCATTCTATACAGAGTCAGCTATTTGAGCAGCGACCTTTTGCGCGAATCCGATTGACTGATATATAGTCTGCAACTTATCTTGTTCGACATCTCACAGACCTTGATTTGCTTCAATTCGGTCGGACTTATCTCTAAAATAATGTCGGATTTGGCCTTCCGATCCTCTCTTTCTCATGCTTCGGAGGTTTATCGTGCTTACATTGCTGATCACTACCAGACATTTTCTCTCCTATTACGTATGCCCACATATCATTCTTGACCAACAACGACCTCCATTTCGATCTTCCACATGTCGAAATTGTCTCGATTTAATAGTTCAATTTACATACATGATGAGAAACCATCTTATCTCCTTTTTATCGACGATGCTCTCGATCAGACTTAATCGCGATTTCATATGTACGTTTCTTTTCTCTCTATTCTCGCACTTTTACCCTGGCCCCATAACCTGTCATTCGTAAAGTAGGCAGGGATTTATAGTGGAAAATACGCACTTAACAATATTCTTTATTGCGATCATTGCGTTTGTACGAATACAAAGAAAGTGTGCAAACAAAAAGAGAGAAGAATGTGGAATAAAAAAAACGTGAACTAGATTAATGTACGCAGGATAGAGAGTGCTTTCAACATGTAACTACAGAGGGCGCGCATAATTGTCTGCGTATTGATAAGATAGTCGAATTTATCGATTTCAACATATAATTTTACATAATTATATATAATTAAATATGAAATATTTTTTCCCGGATTATTAATACACAAGAAAAAGAGACAAAAATATTTAAAATAAATAGATATCTAGATTTTATACGTTTTAAAACAAAAGAGAAAAATATTTCTCTAAATTAAATAATTTTACGATTGGTTGAAACCCAGTTACGCCAACGTTATTTTGATTTTAAGCAAAACTTAAAATTCTCTTTGTCTCATTTTAATGCTGAAAGAGAGACAGAGACAAAAAGAGTTTTAAGCTTCGCTTAAAATCAAGATAATGTTGGTCAATTGGGCCTAAAATTATAAAATTTATAGAAAATTTATAGAAGTTATAATCTTAATACACATCTTAAAATACCTTTAATATATTGTATTATTGTTTAACAAAAAACTCAATGGCCTGTTCTTTTTAGTTGAACTTCTTGCATTCTTGTTGAAGAAAAGAAATTTTTAACTTGTTCATAGCCAGATCGTGGCCGAAAAGGTGAGTGCTAAAAGTAAAGGAGAAGGAGAAAAGATAGGATGAAAAGATAAACCGCGCAAGAAATTCAATTAAAAAGAACAAGCTTATTGTTATTGTTCAATGCTAAAAATAATCACGACAAATATATTGAGATGAAATAACACGCACGATAAGTAAAATTAAGAAAAAACTAAAACTGAAAAGCCACGGTATCAAATTATTTCCAATCTATTGTTAAACTCAAAGAAAAATTAACAAATTAATTGTTACATATGAAAAATTACTTACCTCAGATGAATGAAAATGATTCTTTGAATCTCTAAATATTTTTGAATCTCAAAATCTTGAAAATTTCCTTATCTTAAAAACGAAAGAAAGTAAATACGTCCTGTACGAGTCCACGTTATCAGTGAAAAAACAAAGCTGTGGCGGTTGGCGATGGAAAAGTATTTATCGTTAGGGACTCCGCACAATAAAAGAAACAGGGAACAGAGAACAAAGAATAAGAATTTCAACCTATCAGAAATCATGTATTGGAACACAGAATACAGAATATACAGGAGCTCCTTAAGTTTGATACGCAAATTACACGACGCAAATCATACTTAACCTAAGGTAATTAGCATAGTTGACTAATCAGAAGTATCTTAGGGAGTTTTCCACAAGAAACACTGCGACACAGCGGTTATTTCATCCTTGTTTAACATGGCGAATAACAAGATATGCATTCTGAATTACAAATAATTAATAAGTACTTTGCCAAATGTTAGCGTAATTGTTAAAGATATAGCACTAACTTTTGCAAATATAAAAATAACTTAGTGTTACATGAAAAATATATTTTGCAACTATATTCAACAGTTACACTAACATTTGGCAAATTATTTATTATTTTTTACATATATGCGTCTGCAATAAATAAAAATTCACACAAAAACAATTTTGTATTGATAATTCCGTATATTTAATTATTCAATTGGACACTTTTTATAGCATGTTAAATAAAAAAACATAGCTAATGTGACTTAAATTTGTTAATCAGACATGCATTCCATACTCAAACGTGATTTTTTAGTAATAAACCGAAAAAATAAAAATTCAAGAAACAAAAAACTAAAAATTTTATGATTACAATTACTTTGTGAAACATTTAAGGTTAAGCTATTTGTTTATATTTCGCCGAACTAAAAAAAAAATCATGTTTCCACGTCAATTTATTGCTGAGAAAATGTAAATTTAGCAATTTTAACGCATGAAATCAAATACGCGCGAATCGTCGAGCGGATCTTCCCCACTCGACTGTGTGCTGGCTTCTCTCACTCCGCCCGGCGCACTACTTCGCTCGCATTCTTCAATTTTCCAATGGTTTTAAACAAACTTTTTCGGCAACAAAAAATTCGTGAATTTTTCAACAGCAAATTAAATTCTTCCTTAACAAATTGATGCCAGACAGAACTCTTGATCTTAAAAATTAAAGTGATTTAAAAAAAAATATCTCGTTTCTATTAATCTCCTATTAATCGGAAGGTAATCTATTTTTTTAAAATTCGTAGAATTAAATTCGTTTTTTTAAATGTCAGATATAGAATGCTTCACACGACTATTTGATATGATGCATATTAACGGAATTATTTCTATTTTTTTATGCGGAAAAAAAAATCCATTTTTTAAAGGCATTTTATAATAGTTTAACTGCAAAAAGTCGTTTTGTTATTAAGTATAATGCAATTCTTGAAGAAAAAAAATCATTTCTGTAAATTGCTGTGCGACTGCTCAAAGATGAAGAAATTAAGTTTTCTGCAGAAAATCACAGGTTTTTAGTGAACAAATGGTTTTTTGCAAAAACTAATAAACATTTCAGGCTTATTTATGGCTAGATCTGTTCGTCATTACGAGGGCTACATTTTATGAGAATTTTTTTGCGTTTAAATCTCAATGAACAAAGAGCGAATGAAAAGAGGCCTTTTTCGGTGATTATTTTTTTTTCTATTGAACTAATAGATCGATTTAATGTTACACGTTTCATTTTGTAGGCATTTCGAATATATTATTTGTATCGATTTTTTTTTCATACAATCAATATTTTTCGTTTTATAAGTGAAAAACGTGCTTTTTGCAACTGTTCGATTTTTTTTCGCATATTTTCTTCACAAGTCTCAAACGTACGCATTTCTTTTCTAGCCTTTCGTGAAAAAAAATGCTGGTTTATAATTTTTTTCCGATAAAATTCTACTTTTATTGAACTACTTTACTCGAGTTTATGAAGGAGAGATATAATATATAACACGCATAAAAAGTCGTAAATAGTTAAATATCTCGTAAGTATCTCTCTTTTGGGTATTGACATGGTTTATACTATTCTGGATTAAGAAGAGGGATACACTATTACTATAATTTATTAAAATTTATACGTTATTTAGGATGCCTCCTGACCCTTATTGATGCCTAAAGGTGCCTTTACATAGCATTTACATGGTAGCACCAAGCGTCGAGCGTTGAGCATCTTGAGCATGTGATACATGTATTAGGTTGTGTTAATCAGTTTGGATCAGTTGCACATAATTATGTTACAAGTCAACATAGTAAGTCAGATATAATAATGAAGAGTCAGTATCAGTAATATTTTACACAATTCTATTCTTTCTCTCCGGGACGTTCTATTTCTATATAAGGGATAACTACACGTCATATGAACCGCAGATCTACCGGGATTACAACACTTCTCTCAGGAATCATTTACTTACTTTATCATCTTGTTAGCATCAAGAAGCTGGAATCAGAAAATTCAGAATCGTGTGCAGCTTGACGCTCGACGCTTGCATGTAATGGCACCTTATGGTAAGGCCGTCGAGTGGCCGAGATTGCCGAGAAAGCATTTTCGATCGTTTGAAACAAACGACTAGTATGAGAAGGAACTCTTGTTTATACTCGGCGCGCTGCAGGTACACGGACATGAGCTCGTGCTTGTTTGTTATAGCGCCCCACGATAAATGGCCGAACTTATAAGCGTGGAAAAATGACGTTTTGACGACAAAATTTATGTTGCATGCCATTTCGTTATTATTTGCTTAATTGTGAAAATGTGACTTGTCTCGTACTTATTAAAGTGATAATTACGATGAAAATTAAAATTCTTCTCTTGAATTTTATATGTAAAAGTGTATATTTTACTCGTTTCAACAGCTGTCGGACTGTGTGTTTCTTCCTGAATGTAGGCTCACTTTATCCTTTTACGATCATTTATTGTGTAAGAGAAGAAAGGACAGTTTTCGATTTTTACAAATGTTTTATAGTGTTCTCCTCATTCCATTTCATCCAAATTATATTTATTTAAAAATGATACGCAACAAAAATTTACGTGTTATTCCTCGCTTCTAACATCATGATTCCAACGCCGCGACTAGTCGGGAACTTTTTGTATAATATATACAGCTGAAGAACCCTGGCGAAAAAATTTCTATGCCAAAGTACGCCAAAAAGTACTCCTTTCTTCTGCGACTGTGGCGTAGAATCACATTATTAAACATAGAAATAACTACGCTAAGCGAAAAATGTAAAATGGTATACTTGAACCTAGTTAGGCACAGAAATGTCAAAATATGGGCAACTAATGATCCTGAATTATGCGATTCTATGTCGAACTCCTCTAAACTGCTTTTCATTTTTTCGTAAGTATTCAGAGAAAGTTTGCCATTCTACATCTTTCTACGCAGAATCACATACTACAATCAAATAGTTGGGCACAGAAATAATGCCTATCTATACCAAGCTATGCGGTTGCATGAAAAAATTATTTCCTGAGGTTCGTAATTCTATGCCAACATCATAGCATGGATATTTTAATATTAAAGCCCAACTTTGAGGATTCACTTCACATGCGAAATGCTGCGCTCCTTATATACTTTCCCAAGTGTACTTTCCAAACTCTTACGAGTTCATGCATGGTTCTCGGCGGAGATGTATAATATTCACGGATAAGTAAAAGTAATTCCGCGTAAAATGACATAGAATTATTTACTTTGTTACAAACGGAAAAATTAAAAGGTAAGTATTGTACTTTAACATAGGAGTAGAATTCTACGCCAAACTACTTCCGTGTTCCAAACCGCGTATTTAGGAATAATTTTTGACGTACTTTGGCATATAAATTTTTTCACCAGTAAAATAGAGAATAGAAGGAATCAATTACGAAATTATTTTGGAAAAAGACTAAGAAAAATGAAGGTAAAACCGACTAGTGGATCAAGTGGAAGAGTAAAAGCTAAAAAAAAATAGAGTGGGACTTATGTCATTTCTGATCCTATTAGTCATCGAAGGTGAGCATTTTGAAAAAAAATTAACTTTGCTAGTCAATAAATGTGTATTTGTTATAGAGGTCATAGTTCTGGGAAAACAATATTCTACATCATCTACGTTATTCAAGATTTCTTCTCCTACCAAAATCATCTGTAAGTGGCAAAGATTATGACTTTGAGTTTGTACAGATTGATAGTACAACTCTATTATTATTATTAGCGATAATATAACGATAATTATCACTAATAATAATAATATTAACTCGGAATGGGAGAATTTTGTGCAGGATAGTGCAAATATTATTATTGACGGTAATACTAGCACAGTATGTGAGAATTCCGAGAACAGAACAATAGTGCAAATATTATTATTGGCGGTAATGTAAGCTGAGTATGTGAGAGTATTACAAGTTCTGAAAAGAAAGTTCTGAAAGTTGTGATTTTGTTAAAATAAAAAAGTCTGAAACTAATTCTATTCTTTAAAAAAAAAAAAGGAAAGTCATTCCTGATTAGATGCTTTTGCAAAAAAAAGCAAAAGAATGATAGCGATATAAGTCTTTTAGCACAGTCAACCTCAGCTGTAACTAATCTCGCAACAGTTGTGTACAAATTTATTTCTAGATCTAATGCTGAGAAAATATGTGAACAAAAAATGTAAAGCAAATCCTTTTACTGAGAATTGTAGTTGCATTTGATAAAAGCTAGCGATAAAACAAGTAGATTGTTTAATTGCTATATTGAATGTAATCAAAAGTTATCAAACTGATTCAATATGGTGTTAAATTATCGTTTGTTATTTGTGCTTGCATTCATTTTATATTTTATTTTATTTACTTAAAAAATTGATTTTTTCTTTTAAATAAGTGTTGTATTTGACTGAATGCAGCTATTTATTAATATAACAAAATCAAAATCTTTGCATGAGTAAATATATTTTTTTTTGTTAAACATATTTATTTTATTTGCAATACATACAAAAAAAATACATGTTTTTTATAAATGTAACTAAATATGTTTATAAGTATAAAATATGCAATAAAAAATATATATGTAAGTTATGGTTTATTATATACATGAACACACAAATATGTATATGGTTAAAGGACATTAATATTATGATCACGATGAAAAACAATTGCTCTTTGCCAAAGAACTTGATCCTGTTCATGATTGGTGAGATAATCAGTAAGTATACTCTTAAATTAGCAACAGCAGCTGCATGATTCGAATCCACTCTGTGCAAGTTTTAGATATTAGGTTCTACAGCATCTCTCCTTCATTTTCCTAGAATCATAATTCCATTTTCATTCTCTTGATCGACATACACATGGAGACAATATTTCTTAAATCTTTGTTGTTTTTTCTTTTTCATTAAAAAAAATTATGTAAACTTACTTGCATATATAATGTTTTTAACAAATTCTGGATGTTGAGTTAACAAAGTTCGAAGGACACCTGAAACATAAACATAGATGTTAAAAATGAATCTTTTTGGATGAGATTAATATGATTTTTTTTTCTGTACTGTACTTTATTGATAAAATTTCGAAAGCATTTTCTATAATTCGCCGAGCTCTAGAAAGTCTATAGTTAAAAGTCTATAGTTACGCTGTGTTTCAGTTAATGAAGTTCATCTAGAATATGGATATATTAAATTATGACATAGGGGAAATATCTCATCACCCACAAGAATATAAGCATCATGATATTTATGCCAGATAAAGAAGATGGCGAAGGTGCATTCAGTGTATTTTTCACAGCTTGATCCAATTCTGTAGCACACTGAATACATTACTACTGTCAGGAAGTGATCCTGTAACATGATGACATGAAATTTGTACATTTATCTCATCTAGGCCAATCAACTCACCATAATTTCCAACATGAATTGATGTAAAACAATAATTTGCATCACACCATTAACACTATTAAAATATTGTTTGTAATTAAAAAATTGAGATCCAGTATTTGGACATTGAATTCTTATGTGTTTGCCATCAAGAGCTCCGATGCAATTGGGCAAATCGCAAAATTTATTAGCAATTTTTCTGTATTCTTGCTGAGTTAGAAGTGAGAGATAAATTACACTTATTAGAAATAGTCAGACAAGTTTCTTGTACAATGTTGTACGCAATAGACTTTCTAATTTGCTAATAATTAGCCATCGAAGGCAAGTTGTTTCCTAGATAGCTGAAATAGACAATCATTTATAAGAAATTTTTCTATAATAATGGATCTAAAAATTAAAATTATTTAATGATAGAATATAACTTACCAAATAGTGAATGCTAGGCAAAATTTAGAGGTTATAAATTCTCTATAACTTTTTTTAGATGTGGACCAATATTTCTAGTAATTCATCAAATAAATCAACTGTTATCTTTGTCAAATTGAAAAATTTTCTGATCTATATGTTTATATTTCAAAAATATAACTGAGACTAAAAGAGCCTTCGATATGTCGACGTCGATTACATGGACGCAGATTTCAATATTTTCATTTTCGATTTTTAATTAAATATATTTGCAGCACATTCCACATATACAAGAACATTGTTAATAGGAGAATACTACACTAGGAAGTTATGAATAAAGGATATGAACTCGTGAGAGTAACGAAAAGAAGAGTCGATTCGTGCGCGTGAGAGAGCATGAATGTTTTGTGAAAGTGGACGATTGTATGCATGAGCCGGATTCGTACAATGCAAACAATACGCAATCAAGTAGTTGACGGATGACATTCGCATTACTGTGCCATTGTTGGACGTGCTTCCGACAGCATTCCGAAATACTGAATCGCTTCGTGATATATAGAGCATGCATGTTAACGTGCATGATCTTTTTTATTCGAAATCAAACGAAGAGGAGGAATACGTTCGGGATCGGGTTGCAGTTCGCGCAGCTGATAATAAACGCTAAACTCTTACAGAATCATAGTAGAGGGAATCGGTAAAATTGGGTGGTCAATTGAGTTAGTCAATCTCTCTCTCTCTCTCTCTCTCTCTCTCTCTCTCTCTCTCTCCTCTCTTGTTTTTGAAGAAAAGATATGTCAATGACCGCTTCATAAAAATAATAACTGTTAAGTTAAATAGTGAAGGAGAGTAATAAAAAGGTATTAAAGTTATAATGTCATGTATACCGAGAGTAACTATCTAATCAGAGTTACCAGAGTCTAACCCTGTGTTCCAATATAGAACAACTGTCGGTACTGAAAATCTATAGTATACGTGAATTATAGATTTTCATAATACTGAAAATAATAGTATCGGAATACAATCTACTAGGATATACGAGTCAGTAAATATGAAGAATCTCCGCACTGGTGGATTTATGGCAGCGTCATAGCCATCCTCTTGAAGTTTTCTTTTTTTTAAAATATTTATAACAAAAGATTATATATTCTTAAAAAAAGTTATGTTTCGAAAAACATTTTAAAATTCAAATTAAATGAACTGTCTGTTGGGTCAAGAGGATGACAGTTTTTTTGTTTTCGAGAACAATTTATATCTTATTGTAGATATTTTTAATTTCTCTTCAATACATTAAATATATTTTTTCAAAAACCATAATACTAAGTAATATAAGTTTAAAAAAAAATCATTATATCTTAATTTCGGAAGTTGTATTAGAATCTTCTTAATATTCTAAAAAGTAAGAGAGATAATACTAAGTCTGAATTCAGTGATATTTGAAAAAAATAAAAGACTTAAGTAGTGCTTTAAATATTACTTTACAAATTCCTAGCCTTGTGGGTAATCAAAAAAAGACTGACTTATTATTCTGCAAATAGACTTGAAAAATATTATCGTATAAGTATATTCATTTCTTGACGAATATTAGATATAAAATAATAGAATAAATAATAGAATAAATTATATTATAATATTAATACTATTAGATATAAAAATGTGATTTGATCAAAACATCATTAATGCATTTAGGTTAAATGTATTAATGCCGTAATATTTAATAAAAATGGAAACTGATGATTTAAATACGGCATTCTCAGAGTGGTCAAAATACTTTTCAATATTAATCGAATATAATCTTTCAAATTCAGAAATTTGTTTTAAATTTGAAATGACTATGTGGAGAGCAAAATAGATTTAAGATGACAATCAATCAAAATCTTTAAAATGTTTATATTAAATGTGACAAAGAAATTTATTCTAATTGCAAAACATTAGTTAAAATATTGCTGTGTCTACTAATAAGTGTCACTTTTACTCAAAGTTTTTTAGTCCTCCAACATATAAAAATCTGATTAATAAACTACCTGAGTGAAAAGAGATTTTTGAAGTTTTTATTATTACACGTACATAGAGAAATTAATTAAGAAGCAGTGTTAAATAGATTTGCACAAATGAAATGCGTAAATTAAATATTTTACTATATAAAACATTACATCTATATATAGGGTGATTTAGAACAACCCAAGTGTCTCTGAAGAAAACATATTTCTGATCAAATTCTAAGACGATTTTTTCTTTACGAAAATTTTGTCCGAAGTTTAGTATTCAAATTACAAGAAGAAATAGTTAGCGTATCATGGAGACCGCGTATAGAAGACGGGCAGGAGAGACGCTCATGGTTAGACGTTTGTACGGGGAGCACACTGATTGGATTCACACGTTTATAAAAACACACAATTGAGACGTTGAGTGCATCTAGGACCGTTCAGCAGATAATCATAAAACGGTTGCAAAACTGTTGCCTTCTCCTGCGTAACGCAGCATATACTCTTGCATAATGCATAGTGCATAAAGGAATCAATCAAAATTCTTCTTTTCCATGGAATAGGAAGAAAAGAAAGATTCTCGAGAAGGCAACAGTTTTGCAACCGTTTTATGATTATCTGCTGAACGGTCTTAAATGCACTCAACGTCTCAATTGTGTGTTTTTATGATTCCTTTATGCACTATGCATTATGTTTTATGCAAAAAAATCACACAAAGAAAGAAACACGTGTGTAAATCCGTATACAACAACACAACACGTAAACAGCTGATTGATTTTCTTAGTTATGAATAATGAGTGCAATTCACGCAGCGCCTCACTGCAACCAAGACTGCATTTCGTTCATGCATGATGTGCATGCTGTATATTTATCCTTTCATTGTGTGATTTTCAATCGCCGAATAATCAATCATTTGTGATTTTTAGTAATTAATCGACTAATAAATTTCTCGTTTTATCAAGTGTCAGTATGTTAAACGTGACACAATTTACAAAAGAATCTCATCGTGTAACTTAATCTACATGTGATTTTACGTACTAAAAAGATTGATATATCATACCTTGCAAAAGTGGCATCTTCCCCCTATACATACATGGATAAGATGCCACTTCCTATGAGAGAAGATGTCAAACAATTAAATAAAACAACAATTAAAATAATGTAACGCAATATAAACTTGCATATTTTACTTATTTACAGTCTATAATATCAAGAGTTTAAGTTATAAAAACGCATAAACATATGAAAACATAAATTGAAGAAATATGAGAAATATGAGAGTAATTTAGGAAATAAGTTGGACATACTTTTGTTCGTTTAAACAACATTTCAATAATTTAAAATATTTCGAATTATATAAAACATTCAAAATTTTAATTCATAAAATCGTTTTAATGATGGTTTCAAAGAAAAAATTGTGTTTTGTTTTACATATGTAAAAATATTACAAATTATATTCTATATCAGCCACATAACTACCTACTATAAGAAACACTGATCAAAACCGATCATTATGCGGTTTTAGTAAGGGCATCACACATAAAATGACATAAACTGCATAAGCATAAAATTACTGAATCATTGAACATCTTATACAAATCAATATGGTTTCTTTTTGTCGGATGATTCCAGCGGTGTTATGCTGTGCTTATGCAGCTTATCATTTTGTGTATGGTGACTTTAAGCATCGAAACATAAACCTTAGCTATTAGTGTACTAAATATTATAAAGATCATATTACATGATTTACTTTTTTGTACCTTAAATATTTTCCAATGTCAATTGGCATGAATTTTTTGATAATCGCACCATTGGCTATATACTTCTACTACATATTTATACGCAGCCAATATATGCTCTATAACAAAAATGTAAATAAAATGGCATTTTCTCTTTCGTGTCATCGTCCCGATTTAGCTTATACAGAGTGCGTCCCCAAAATCCGGACAAATCGAACAATTTCTTTAAACAAAATGTTTTTAATGAAAAATTAGATATTACAAAAAATCCTTTTATATGGCACTTGGGGGATCACAATTATAGAGTACAATTATTTGATATATCCCCCATTAGTTTGAATGATGGACTCTATTCTCGGTCTGAAGCGTTCGCACGCTGTAATGTAGCGCTGTCCATGCCGACGAATACTGCCTCAACAGCGGTTCTTAATGATATCATCATTGGGATGCCGAAACTTGTTTGTGTCTCTTTCAATTACGTTTCATGTAGCAGTCCAAGAGATTTAAATCTGGATTGTTGGACTTGCTGTCAGAATTCCTCGAATCAAAACATATCGATGTTGTCTGAGAGCCAATTTTGAATCAAATGACTCGTATGAAACACCGTCTTGCTAAAAAATATATGGTCTTCCGGACGCCACAGTTTTCATCCACAGCTTCGCTACATCCATCAGAACACGCAAATACACTTTTTTTTGTAATATTAGGTGTACAACTTTGCTTCCGCCGTTTTCCTATAGATGGCTTTAGCGGTAAGTGGTGGTCAAAATAAATAGATCATAAACGTACAATAAACTTGGACATCTGTCAACATAACCCCATAG
>Ga0157364_1004200_pt1 | contig 14311 bp, 5 predicted proteins | sample AttsexASBM2_FD_111476 | JGI IMG/M metagenome (GOLD analysis project Ga0157364, IMG submission 111476) | Fungus gardens microbial communities from leaf cutter ant in Ribeirão Preto, State of São Paulo, Brazil - Atta sexdens ASBM2 | ecosystem: Host-associated > Fungi > Mycelium > Unclassified ... | reverse complement strand
TATATATAAAATATATATATATATATAAAATAATAATAATATAGGATTGGATAGTAATTAATTAAAAATTAAAAAAAAGTTAATAACTTTTAATAGCTTAGTTAATTTTAAATGCGTTAATTTTTAACTTAATTTAGTTAGTTTTAAATTTTAATTTATTAACTTTTTTAAATTAAAAATTTTTCTGTCTCTCTTAAGACTAATATTTTTTTCTATCAAATCTTAAACATTAAAAAAATTAATTTAGAAAAAAAAATTCAATGCTTTTATAATATATTTTATATAATTATATATATTTTATATAATTAGAGACTCTATAATAAGAGTTATACCACAGTAGCCACTTATTATTGACTTGTTAAGTTTTGTCAATTCCCGCTTATATGTATTTGAATTACATTAATTTTAGGTATCAGGTAAATGTGCGTTATATTTTAGTAACATAAATATGAAATAATCCTTAGACGAAGAATTGTTGTAAAACAATGGTGCATGCACATCCATCTATTTTCTAAATTTTTGCGTATATTTTTTGTAACAAATATTTAGTCGATGTAATCGTAAACATGTATGAGTCGTACAGTTGTTTCAGAAGTTACAGAAAGTTAGATAAAGATTAAAAAAAAAGATAATGCAAATATATACTCTTCTATCAAGATTTTGAAATGTCTTATAATGCTTATATATAAGTAACTTACATGAATAAAAAAATTAAATTTACCTAATAATCTATATTATGACTGTTACTTAAAATAAAATAATTTTTTTCAAAATTAACTTTTTTTTAAACTTAAATTAATTTAATCTTAACTTAACTTTTATTAAGTCAATTTTTTATTGCTTCAACTTTTAAATTAATTTTATTAATTTTATAATCCATTAACTTTAACTTCATTTAGTCCATAGTATATTTCACACTATTATTTTTAATGCAGTTTAAATCCCATCGAACATGTGTATGATGGGAAGAAGATTACGAAGTTTGGGAGGATTGCCAATGAACTTATAGAAGCAGCATTGCACCGAATACGATAGAAAATTCCTCAGATCGCAATTAGAGCTTGCATCAAAATATAGAAGTTACACGAAATCAAAGCGGAAATACAAGAATTAAAAACATAACTAAGAGTCTTTCCTAACACATACATGCTGATGCATATACACACGCATCCATCCACCCCCCCCCCACACACACACACACATACACACGCACGCACGCACACGATGCGAAATCCGAAAAGCAATTACTCCTTGATGCTTATCGGGTAATACTATAATGTTAGTATATAACTGAATAAAAATGCATAGGTAACTTTAATGTGCCGTATCTCCGCAACAAAAAAATCGTACACAGTTTTATTTTTTTTTAATTTTCAAGAAAAAATCCACACTTTGTAATTGTCATGACATTTGTGAATAAAATTCATTGCACCTCAAATTACGTAAATTTTCTGGAGACGTAACATGTTCTTATTTTAGTAAAGATAAGTGAGCGGAAGTAAAAAATAAATTTTAAATTTGTGAGGTTCTTAAAGTACAAATTTTATCTTTAAAAATAAAAAAAATTTTTAATAAGATCATTTTTCACGGATGCTTACTTGAAGCGAGCTAGAAGCATGAGAAGCACTATTAAAGACGATCTTACGAAAGTTCACTTGATTATTAAAATTTAAGTGATTAAGAGTAAGAATGTGATAATATAATACTAATTTCATGATTATTAGTTTCGTAGACATGTACACCTATAGGTTTGAAACTTAATAACTCGATTTATATTTAAAACTGATTTTAATGTTATCATTCAAGTTTAATTATTAATACAGATGATAACTGTAGAGAAAAAAATTGTAATTTCTCAGTAATAAATAAGATATTATTGCATTAAAAGTATATGTATTTATGGAAGATGTATATAATAAAAAATCATGAATTTAATAATGTATTATCCAAATATTTATGTTAGAAATTGCAAATTTGTAACAATTATCGTTTTTCAATTATCCCTGAGATCCCATTGATAGTCATAGAAATATGTTCATGGCCGGCTATCTTTAAAAAGGTTCTCGCACTACTTCTTAATCAATAGACAGTTTATTCATAACAATACGTAAAACAATTAAAATAATGAAATAAAAAGATTACTAACAATATCTTATATATATAATTATTATTAATTTTATGTTACTAAATATTTTCAAAATGACAAAATAAAAGTTGTAAGATGCTCATTTGATGTATACGCATTGTCTATTTGACATATATTCTAGCTTTTTTTGTTGAAGAATATAAATTGCTTGTAAACTGTACGTTATTTTAAATAAAACTTTAAAATAAAACGAGAACAAATTTAAGTATTTATAATTATAACGATTTTTAAATTGCTGTCTTATAAGCAAGTATCTTAATTAAAGTATTTTAATAAAAGAGAATAACTATAGAATAAGATTATACTTTCAACTTGTAATAAAATTCTATACATTTAGAATTAAATATTTTCAAAATACAGTAAAATAAAATTTTTTCTAGATATTATTGATATTATTAACATTTGTATTATATGTATAGACTTATATTTCAAACGCGAAAACCTTCTTAACAGTATTTCATCGGTGCCTTGAAATTATGCAAAATTTTAGTATATTTATGTTGCGGTAATTTTATTAATAAATGTACTATAATATAAAATGAAATTGGCGTTTTAATTATCAAATTAATTTATTTTTTAAGCATTATTGCGCGTGAAATGGATTACAATAAAGGGAAAGAAATTGAAAAGATATAAGCAAAGTTGTGTGAAATTAGTGATGCGGGTAAGACTGCCACACCTTTGGGATAGCACATGTACGCATGTCACGGTATTATGCACTCTTGGTACAATTCCCGTAAACATGACTCTCCTTCGCATTCAGCATACCTGATATACAAATATACGCAGGATGCACCATAAGCGCTCGAGCTTTCTCTAGTGAGAAGCGAACACGCGAATGCACCTCTTATTCGCAAGTGTGCGCGAGAGCACGTGCAAGCGTGTAAGAACGTGCTTGACATTTTATCTACGCGCGTGCTCACGCACTGAAATGTACGAACATTGATGCATAATTGTTGCACGGACGCATTGTTTGAACTAGAATGCTTTATGTAAAAGTTAGAACATCAAGTGTCTGTTATAGAAAAGATGCGCGGTCTTCCCTATAACAAAACATTTTTTTTTACAATAATTATTTATATATAATAAAAATCATTTATTTATAAAAATTTTTTATTATAGTTCTAAAGTACTCTTAAGAATTCATTCAATTTTCGTTCAGAAATTTTTTTTATTTTTTACAATTTCAACGATATCTGCTTCAAAAGAGAAAAATCGATTTTTCTAATAATTAAAAAAGTATTTTACTCCTTAAAAGTGCATACGTATAAAAAAATAAATAAAATAAAATATGTCGCTTATTTTTGTCTGGAGAACTTATTAAAAGCTTATTAAGATCGGAGGGGGACAGTTGAGTCTCTTGTAAGTTAAATATGTTTTTCAATTTATTGCATATGATAGATTTTAGAAACATTTCTGTTAAAATATTTCATATGATATATTGCAGAATCCTTTCAGAATTGTTGTATGAGATATGAAAGATTGAAATATTTCTGAAAATTTTCCGCAACAATTAGTGCTATATGGGTATAAATACACATAATAAGGAATTTATGTATAATTATATATTAGACAGCATTGTATAAAATTATATATAATTATATAATAAATTACATACTAAAAACTCATTAAAGTCAGACGGGGATGTTGGGTCCCTTTCCTTGTTAGTACACATCTTAATTATTCTTACTTCACACGATACTGACGGTCGATCATTCGTGTTGTGGATTAATTTTTATCACTTTTACAAGTATATAAAATTATTAAACGATTTTTATTAAACGTAATAAAGATCGGGGCACTATGAATCATAAAAATTCAAACTCTTAAAAGTGCATCTAAATATAAAAATTTTTGTATCATTTTTTAAAAATAATTAAAGTTAAATAATTTACATATATATAATAATGCATATTTTATAATTTAATAAGTATATTTAGTAAATATTTATTTAGTTTTTAAGAAAAAACTAAAAATATATTTTTTATGAAATGACTCATGGTGCCTCATACCCAATGTATCATAAATCCCACACAAAATAATAGGATTATGCAAGAAATAACGGTGATGAAAGTTGGAAATTTTCAATTAACTTACAAATTCTTAACATAGCCACTAATATAATAATATAATAATATATAATTACTAATAATTATTAAATAATAAAATAGAAAATTATAAGAAAACAAATAACAAATATCAATTAATATAAAATAAAAAATTTATTACGATAAAATAAAATTAATTGCTTAGAAGTATAAACTGTTCTTTTAGTACATATGTTTTTGTATTGTATATATTCCGTTTCATGAATATTTAATGTATGATCCATGATACCTCAATTATATATTTAATTATACATTTAATAGAAAACTATAAAAAAATAAATGTGTATCTTTTATAGTTTTTTTTTATAGATTTATTATTACTTGTAACATAGTAAGTTAAGAAAAGATGTGCAAAAACTTGCATCTTATCTTCATACATGTATCTTCTACTACAAAAACAATATTAAAATTTTTATACAGTTAAAAAGTTACTATTACACCACGAAACTATTAATGATCGATGTTTTTCGATACAATGAAATTTAATTACTGCTATCTAGATAAAAAGTACAAATTGTATAATTTCAGTTTTATTTTTTTTTTTACGTTGTGTTCCAAAATTTATTATCAGCACTGAAAATCTATAATTTATATTACGTACACTATAGATTTTCAGTACTTGTAGTAAATTTTAGAACATAGCCAGTTTTACACTTTACATTTGAAAATGCGCGTGCGTTTCCGGTTTTATCTCATTCGCGCTCTGTTGACCTATACTCTTATGGCTCCTGCATACAGAACGCGTGCCATGCGGCGGAAGTTGTCGCACTAGTCAATAATTCTATGTTTTTAAATCGCCTTCATCTTGCAACTTCTAGAAATGATGTAATACTACTTCAGCCGCGCGGCAAAAATTGAGTTCAACTTTTGTCGCGCGATGGAAATTATATATCTATTACTTCCGAGCAAGCAAGACATTGATTGGCTAACGCGCTAACTTCCGTCGCGCGGTAAGTCATGTCGCGTTGTCACGTTTTGTGTGCAGGAGCATTATTAGGTACTTTAGTTTTGCCGAATATTGGATTCCTTTATTTAATTTATTCTCATCTAATATTCGCTCGATATTGTTTAAATAATGTTTTAATAAATATGTATAATAATAAATTAACTATATTGTAACAAAAGTAAAAGTAACATCTCTACTGAACAAGTCGATGCAAATAGAAATCACGATGTCAGCTGATTCCTTGTGGAACAAATCATTAGCATTGTTCGTTTTATTTTTCGGGAGTTGCTCGGGATCGTTTCGAATAAACTCTGAATGTACTTGAAGTGTAGGATTCACACTACGTACGATGTCATATAATATCCGACATTCATCTTATTGCTGACAGTATCTGATAACAGATTGCGAGCAGAAATCGCGCAAGATCTGTCATTTTTATTATTGACCTTTTCTTATAAGAAATTTTGCGTACATATACATATATAAATGATTATATGTGTAATTATACAACATTATATATTTATACATACTGATGTGAAAACTGGAAATAATCAATACAGTTTTGCTAAAATATTATCAATTAGTTTTATATTTCAAAATACACATGAGAAAGTTATAAAATAGTCAAAAAAATATTCGAAGATTCAGAAAACTTACTTCGTAAGAGCTTGGGAATCTCTAGGAGATTTGCCTATTCGATTTACATACGCCAATTTTTATAGGACTCCTGAACGTTTTTTTCTTACGAGAAGCAAGTTCTCATAGCGAGGCCATATATGAAAATAGCAGATCTTACTCGATTTCTGCTGCCAATCTGCTGTCAGATTATGCAGATTATGCAGAACTCTGTTCGATTTTTGTCAATTTGCAGGCATAGCATGTCATTTGTTGTCGCATGATAAGATTTTTCAAACTTTATAATCAATTCTCACAATTTTTTGAAATATTTGGATTAAAAAAATTTTTTGAATATGGCAAAGAAAATAAAATAGAATGTGTGGAATTTCTTATTATTTCCATTTCACTAATAAGAATATGTATAAAATAGATGTACCTGCATAAAGTGTAAAATATACAAGATGTCTCAGAAATAGGATAGGAGTCGTATTGAGTGCGTAGAATGATCAAGGGAACAAAAACGTCTAATACCATTTTGAGATATTCGCTATAGTTTTCAAATTGAAAAAAGAAACATATATAAATATATATAAGCTAATGTGTGGTGGCCTATCGCGCGAATTCATAGCATGGCCCATCGCGCCACTCGACAGCGGCGTTGCGTAAACGTCTCGGTCCATCTCTCGCCGATATGAGCTTGCTTTGTATCTCCGTATTTTCGTGACTTGTTTAATTAGTTGTTTAATTCAAGTTATCAATTCACACCTAATAGCGCGATTAGTGATTAGCACCTGTTCTTTCTGTTAGTGGCCGAGCTGTTTCTCATTTCCCGATTATCGAATTTCGTTTTCCTTATATTGTTTGCGCCGTTATTCATTTGCGTTTGAGTGCGTATCTTGCGTTTGCGTTTCGCATTTGGCGCCGTCCTTTGCTGCTCATCTGCCCTCGCTGCTGCATTGCTCGTTTTCTTTTTCCTCATCTACTTGTTTTCCTTTCTTACAAGCTGTAAATACGCTTCATATTAGATTTAAAAATTTGTGACTCATTCATACTTTTTAAAGTTTTAAGCTTTATTTACTTTCTCCGACCAAACATTTTATAATAAACAAATATGAGTCAATCGACTTGTAACAAATGTAAATCGTTCATATCGCGTTTGCGTATTTGCACGTTTTGTAAGACGGATAATAACATTTTGTCTTTTGATTCTCATTCGGATGCTTCTGTGTCGGAGCGATCCTGCATTGGTCTGCACCCTTGATGGATTGCGCTCATCTTCGGCCAGCGAGGGGACGCCTCCCCTCTGCTCCTCGCTTGTGTCTCGTGAGGTGGATGATTTATGGTCCGCGTCGGATGTTGCATCTGCTTTTGTTGATCTTGAGGCGTCTCTGGTTGTTTTATTATTTGTTGTGACTGCGTTGAATAGTTACATGCTTAAGTCAAGGATGAAGTTCATGGATCGGATTGATGCGAAGTTCGATGTTTGATTCTAAGATGACCGGTTTTGAATTGGTAGTGCGGCGTATCGGGGATGTGGAATGCCTTGCATCCGGCGTCAATTGCCGGGATTGATGCCTTGAGGACTGTGCATCTTATTGAGCGTATTGCGTGTTTGAAGGGCTCCGCTATCTATTATGCTCGTCCGCTTGTGGGGATCCTGCATCTCTTGGGGATCTTGCCGTTCATTTTGCGATGATTGAGAACGAGAGAAGGGATAATGAGTTTATAATCTTTGGGTTGCGATCTGAAAACAAAAATGACATCGCTTTTCGAGTTGCCTCATCGCTTGGAGTGTCGTTGGCGCCCATTGAAGTCGGAACGTTTCGCATTTCTGGCCGAATTTCTTTGTTGACGTCATGGATATTATATTTTAGATGTGAACGTATCGCGATCATTTGCCTCGTTCACTTTGTTCACCTATTGCTGACCTTCATCACCTTGAATCATGCATGTCTTTTATTGCCGTCACACTTCCTCTTTGGATTCTCTTGTGGTTAGGCTCACAATGATTGAGAAGAAATGAATTGCTCGTTCATGTCCCGCGTGATTTCCTGCCGCGGATATTCGAAGACCTTCCGGCCTTCAAATCGGGGTTTTCTATATGAGTGTATTACTGCGACTGAGCGGCGCACTTTCATTGAGGCGCGGCATGCCCATGAATGTAGGATACGAGCCGTCTGGATGTGGTGAAGGATTACTTTCGGAGAGCCGAGGACGCCCTCTTTGCAGGGACTATTTCTCTCCTGATTCGCTTCTTGAATCCGATGGTGGCGGGTGAAGATCTACTTCTGCTGTTTTTTGTCAATCGGTTTCGCGATTTCTTTTATTGCATGAATCGCTTTCTGGCGCTGCCGGCGGGTCCTCTTGGTGAGCATGCGTCTCCCTCGAATTTTGTTTAGTCATGCATGTCTTTTATTGCCGTCGACGGATCATTGCATACAATGTATTTGCAATCCTTGTTGTTTCTCTTCTCCCTTAGACAAATTGTCTTCCCGACTCGGATGACGTCGGCGTCAGCATTTTTATTTGATCCAATTATGGTCTTGTCGGGAACTGAGGTGCTGGATTTCGGTGTCTTCGATCTCGATCAGTGATCACTTTGCAGTTTATGCCTCTCTGCAAGTTCGAACTTCTCGCACCGGACTCGCCTTTTTCACGTGTGATGCTATTTTCTTTGATCTCGCCTTCGAGCTCGGGGGAATTGATTGGGTCCTGCTGTTTGAGGAGACATTGTTGAGATGGTTTCCTTTTTCACATCCTCTCTCATGGCTATTTTTGATCGCTTATTATCTCTCAAGCGTGCCTCGGGACCATCTGCGCTGTAGCTTAATGCCGCGATTCGTAAGCTTATAGCATTAAAACGCCACGCGTTATAAATTCAGACGAACTTGATCTCCGGATGACTAGCGGATATGTAAGCAGCTCCGTAATAATATGTCTTCCGCGATCAGACACGAAAAGAAAACTTTCCTCTCCTCTTCTATCTCTCTTCACTCCCCCGCCATTTCTCATAATCTCTCACTTTGGTGCCATTACATCACCCTCTCCCATTTTACCCAATCACCACCTCGGTCCAACACTCCTAAATGATTTTTTCGTTGATTCTTTTTCAGTCTCCTCCTCCTTCCGACTTGTTCAATTAATTTTTGACCTCTTCATATAACCTTCTTGTATTCTTTATTTTCTATCGTCATTCGAACTCTATAACATCTTCAAACATCTGAGACTTACATCCGCCAGATCTTATGATCTCTCCGGACGTATGCTTTTGCTTTGTTTTCTGCAGTGCCTAGATCCGCTACTGCACATGCTTAATTATTCTCTCACTAAAGGTATTTTTCCTTCATCCTGAAAACACTCCATCTTACCTATTCCCCTCTCCTCGACTCCTCACCTTTTTCTCTTCGACTCATTTCCTCTCCATCACCCATTTCCTCTCCAAGATAGAATGTATTATATTTGTTTCAACTATCTGTATTTCTTCAAGCTGCAAATATTCTCCCGGATTGTCAGTTTGGTTTTCGCAGATTGCATAGCACTACCTCAGAACTGCTGCATTTATCTCCGTTCTATGTGATTTCGATTGTGGGTTATTGACATCTCTAAATGCCCTTAACTTTTCAAAGATTTTTGATCAATCACGATCTGTTCCTAGCCAAGCTGCAATACTATAGTTTTTCCCAACTGGCTATTTATCTCCTTTAGTCTTTTCTTACAAATCGCTCTCAGCAAGTATTACTCTATTATCCTTTTCCCTCCTTTTCTCTTTCTGCTGTCCATGTTTTGAAGAAACTTCTTTCTCGGAGTGTATTATAAAAATAAAAACACTTTTATTACATAGTTTGAGTGGACGCTATTGATTGAGCGTATGTAGAATCTTGATCGGTTCAGCTGTTATTGAGATTCTCTCGCAGTCTCGCGTAAAGGAACCACGCGGTAGACTTGACTTAGCGCCGAGACACTATCGTCTGACTTTTTGGGCCTCTCGAAGAACAAGGTACACCATACTCTCTCCTGCTCACGTAATGACCCCACGCGAAGCGAGGTTCACCTCACCTCTCACCTTACTTATGGTCAGTTGCCTAGGCAAGGAAGGGGGAGGTGGGGTGTTTTCGCTTTGCATGGAAAAAACGCTTCTAGAGCTGCGATCCGATTCACGCTCACAGTGCAGCGTTATCAGCGTTTTCACGGTCGACTATCCGATTCTCTCCGTGAGCGCTTTATGTGAGTGAAGTGACGTCACGAATTTTTGAATTTGCGTGCTTACGGTGATCATGATCCGGAGATGGATAAACGTGAGCATTTACGTCATTTACAAAGGAAAAGAGGACCAACAGTATACTAACATTGAATCAATAGCTCAGAAATATTGAACAACTTTGTGAACATTACAGCAATATCGCGAAATGTAGATTTAATGTTAAAGAAACATTGCAGAAACTTCTAATGTTCGTTGAAACGTCTGTGAAACATCAATGTATATTTTACTCAATGTATATTTTATTGATTTCTCCGTAAACATTTTTCATATTAATTAATTCAATTTTACTATTAAAATAAGTATTATTGATTAACATCATATTTCGGAATAACACATAAAATTAATTGAAAAAAATGTTTTTCCCTTCATTTGGGAATTAATTTCTTCATTTTTCTAAGCAGTCATCCATATCTTATTGAACCTCTGCAATCACGGAAACTGCTACTTCAATGATCCACGAAAGTTAGTGGACGTATTGTGACATATATAGGATAAAAGCACAAGATGTATAATAAATCAGGCACTAGTTCTGGATCACTTTTTATATTGAAATAATAATAGTATTTTTTAAATGGCACATATTTATCTTATAGGATCATATATGTGAGAAATACAGCCTATAGAAAATCGATGCCTTAAATGACTCTTGATCAAGGTAATATTTTTCGCAATAAAAATTAATTATTTACAAATTTTAATATGTCATTCAGCATTATTAAGATCGTTCTAAGATGCGAAAAAGTATCAAATTGTTAAATTGAGTTCAATTTAACTTAATATTTTTTTTTATTGCGATAGTTTAGTAGAGTTTGCGTTTCAAGATTGAAAAATCATTTCTTATTTTAAGGGATTACGTAGTATGTAAATTCACATAGAATTATACAAATATTTAAGATCTAGTTAGACCGTTTAAGAGAAATTAATTTCTAAAGGTTATATTCTATAATAATCAAAGTATATTTTATAATTTATTCATATTTGATGGATAGTTTTAGAATGATAGCACCAATTGGCCAAGCATAATTGATCCATTGTGATATTCGCGAAACTTTACAAAAGTGGTAACTTTATTTATTTGTAAGAAAGATATACGTGGAAAGATTTTTGAGCTTTTGAGGAATCTTTGATTTAAAAATTAGCAATTCAAAGAATATTCATTGAAAAAAATTTAAAAAAAGAAACATCCATCGCTAGCTAGAATACTAGAGTTTCCATTTCATGTCATATAAATATGTATACGTGCATTGCAAAATGAGCTAAGTAAGATAGATCATGCGGGTAGTATGTCGATGCATTTTACTTTCAATGCATTTCTCAGGGTTCTTATGCATGCGTGTGTTTGCTAATCCGAGTGTGCTAGATGTCGCATGCGTGCATTGCATATCATACAGTCGAAAGATATCTCTCCTTCCTATTTTTGTTGGTCGTTTCTAGTTTGTATCCTTACAAACTTTAAAAATTTATATTTATTCTGATAATAAGCATAAAATTTGTTATAAAAGAGTTTTTAGAATTCACTGATTTCGAATTTAACATTAAAATTTCAAAAACCGAAATAGTAGATTCAATATAATGGAATAATATTTTATTAAATCCCGGCAAAAATTTTTCTAATAATAATGCTCATCAAATTTCTCATAATTTTTTATAATTTTTAAAAATTTCTCTTAATTTTTTACATAATATATTATATTTAGAATGATTGCTTTCTCATAAATACTAATAAATACTCATCAAATGTAATGAGAAAATATGACTTTTTCTATATATTTGTTATCACTTGTAAGATTTTTTCTTTTCAAATATGTCGTACTTTTTATAAAACTGTATAACACTGACGACCTCATCGATTTCAATGACTTTAACATATGTTGTCAGAGTCACTCTAAGTGATCTCCAACAGATCTTAATCGTCATTCGTTAAAAAGTTATTAGCAAAAAGATTTAAAAGCAACATCTTTTTTCTGCTATATAAAACAAAAATTTTCTGCTTTCAAACAAATTTTCTACTTTAAAAACAAAAAAGTTTTCTTTGAAAACCTTATTTTTTTATATAATGTTTGTTTTTAAAGCAGAGAATTTGTTTTTAAAATAAAAAATTCTGTAATTTTGTAACAACTTTTCATCCGAAGTGAGGTCTATTCTACATTCTCTCTCTGATTAAAGACATACGACTTTCCACGTGAAGTGAAGTCTACCCGTCGAAAAGTCGTTATGTCTTTAGGCTGGGGGGAGGTGGAATGGATCTTGTTTCGCGTGGAAAATCGAACGCCCCTTAGGCAGGGGGGAGATCCATTGAACTTATAGTGATGGAAAGGGAATACGGACATTGAGCTGTGACCAACTTTCTAAAGAAATATATCTTTCTACCCTTTTCTATCCTCTTTTGGCACATTCGCAGAAAGAAGAAAAGTTACTGAGAAGGTTAAAAATACATCTGTCTTTCAGATGTTGCTCATACCTTCCACTCACTGCTTGGATAGGTTATTCCATTACTATAAGTTTTATGGGTGGATCCTGTTTTGTGTAGAAAGTCGAACGCCTCGCGAAACGTGGTCTACTCCACATCTCCCGCTGCTTAGAGGCGTATGACTTTTTACGCGAAGCGAGATCTTTCCCAATTCGTCTAAAATCGTTCAACTTTTCCTTATATAAGAAAGGAAGAAATGTATAGGATATTCATTGATTTATATCAATATAACTGAATATGCCATATACTAGCGTATCAGAAGCAGTAATGAATAGAAAATCAGAAAACCACCATCATTAAAAGTTGTGGGCTGTATCTATATTTTCCAGCGGAAAATATGAATTACTAAATAAGATTGTTTTGTAATTTGTTGAATTTTACTTGAATTGTACATGTTTGTTTTTGTTCATAATCCATACAGCACAGAAGATTGAAATAATATTGCTATAATGTTGCAATATTGCAGATTGCAATGTAATATTGCAGAGATATTACAGAAATGTAAATTAACAATAGGCCTGCAAAATGTCAGTAATATACTTGTAATATTCCAGAAACATTGCAAACTGTAATTATTTAATTACAAGTTACAATAATAATAATATAAAAATATATTGGGAGTACAAATAAGTTTCCACCGTTTGCAAAAGACGGCGCCACTAATAAACTATAATTAAAATTGTTTGATGTAAAACGACATATTGTAAAATTGGACATCCGGAAATACCATAACCTTAAAAAAAATTAGCGATTTTGTATCAGCATCATATATTTTTTTTTGTACGAAAATGTCAAGTTTTGAGCCGAATAAGCGACACTTGCGGGAACTTTTGATTACTTCTTTAATTTGAAGAAATCTGCAGCTGAGGCTCATAGATTGCTTGTAAAAGCATATGGTGATGCTGCCTTAAGTGAGAGAAGTTGTCGTGAGTGGTTTCAAAAGTTTAAGAATGGTGAATTTGACATCGAAGACAAAGAACGTAGCGGAAGGTCGAAAGGTACAAAGACGCGGAATTGGAAGCATTATTGGATGAAGATTCGTGCCAAACGTAAAAAGAACTTGCACTTACATTAGGAGTGACTCAACAAACAATTTCATATCATTTGAATCATTGGGAATGATTCAAAAGCAAGAGAATTGGGTTCCATGTGAACTGAAGCCGAGAAACGTTGAACGCCGATTTTTCACATATGAAATGCTACTTGCCAGGCATAAACGAAAGGGTTTTTTGCATTGTATAGTCATTGGTGATGAAAAATGGATCCACTACGATAACCCAAAGAAGAAGAAATCATGGGGACCACCTGGCCATGCTTCAACATCGACAGCCAAGCCGAATATTCATGGAAAAAAAACTCATATTGTGTATTTGGTGGGATCAGCTTGGTGTCGTGTATTATGAATTACTCAAACCGAACGAGACCATTACTGGAGGCTCTCTCCCGAACACAATTGATGAGATTGAGCCGAGCACTCAAGGAAAAACGCGCCCACTACTACTCCAGGCATGACAAAATTATTCTCCTGCATGATAATGCTCGACCACATGTTGCAGCGCCGGTCAAAACCTACTTAGAAACACTCAAATGGGAAGTTCTACCCCACTCGCCGTATTCTCCAGACATTGCTCCTTCCGACTACCACTTGTTCCGATCGATGATGCATGGCCTGTCTGAGCAGCACTTCACATCATATGAAGATACCAAAAATTGTATCGATGATTGGATAGCCTCAAAAGATGAAGCGTTCTTCCGACGCGGT
>Ga0157364_1004199_pt1 | contig 14311 bp, 5 predicted proteins | sample AttsexASBM2_FD_111476 | JGI IMG/M metagenome (GOLD analysis project Ga0157364, IMG submission 111476) | Fungus gardens microbial communities from leaf cutter ant in Ribeirão Preto, State of São Paulo, Brazil - Atta sexdens ASBM2 | ecosystem: Host-associated > Fungi > Mycelium > Unclassified ... | reverse complement strand
GTCTTATGAAGAAGTAAAAAATTGGATCGATTCGTGGATAGTCTCAAAAGATGACCAGTTTTTTCGACGCGGGATTCGTACGCTACCCGAAAGATGGGAGAAAGTAGTGGCCAGCGATGGACACTTTGAATCGTAAATGTATAACAGATTTTTACAATAAAGCCTCGAATTTCGGAAAAAAAACGGCGGTAGCGAAGTTGTACACCTAATAACAAGTACAGTAAACTATTTTATACATATTTTGATTTTTTTATTTGATATTTTTATTTGTATATTTTTTATTTTATAATTAAACTTATAAAACTTTATTTACTTGTTATTTTAACAACTAGACTATTAAAGTTTTTATTAAAATAAAAACAAAGGCACAATTATACATCAGAAATAAAATAATCTTTCTTTAATTGCACTATTGCCGGAATCTATCTAATTGTAAGCAGAAATATAGAATAATTTTAAATAATGCAGTAAAAAGCTAGATTTTAAAATATAGAACAAGGAATTATGTAAAAAAATACTGGAATTTTTAATCTGCATTGCTGTCTATTTTTTTGGTCACTACATCAAATCTTTAGGATACCAAATATATGAAAACGGATTTTAACATTGATTAGATTTTAGATTTGGTGAACAATCATGTTATTATTCTATTAGTGATTTATATTCTCGATGAAAATATTGAAAGAATATTGTTTTATATTATGTAATTAATGTGGAAATTTAATGTGGAAAACATGAATAAAACTTATTTGTGCATAAAACTATAAAAAAACAAATTTTGTCAAAAAATTTATCAATAAATTACCATTTTACCATAATTTTACAAAGTAATTGTCAAATTGAATTTGACGGTAATTTTGTACTCCTAGTTAAGCTGCATTTCATAAAATGCATGATGTTCCATTTTATCCTTGTATAACATTTGGTGAATAATAAGGGTAAAATCACATCATGCACATCATGCGTTTTACGGCATGTAACCTAATATATCAAGTCACAAGTGCGTATGTGAGCGCGTATATAGATTTAAATATGACGCCAATCCCCACTGTTCATCACGTGACTCTCTGTAGTTCTTAGTATCCGAGAACAGAAATTAGCGGCGCTGCGAAAGTGATCGTCTCTTTTTCCAAGAGTAAATTTGTATTCTCTATGTTTGACAGTTGTCTTTTATCAATCGCGGTGAATGCTACGTGCTAAGTGAATAACGTCATGTTCAAGACGTGAGTAATGTGTATTAATCTATATGATATTCTTCTTTGAATCATTAAATCTCGTACGATTATTACACATTTATCAATTTACAAAGAAATGTTTTATTTTAATTATTTTGAATTACTTTAAATTAGAGATAAGGTATTTCTTCTATATGGATTTTTAATATTAAAAATAATATGTCGTATGTCAAATTTTATCAACACTTTAGGTTGTCGAAATATTTAATAATTGAAGTAAAATGGATTTTTTTTACGATATTTGACAATCTTATATTTATTATATTTATTATATTTTATATTATAAAAAAGATTAAGAATATTTTATATAATATAATTCTGATCAAAAGATCATGAAATATATTGTTTTCTATGAAACATATTTTTTTATTATGAGTATCTCAATTACTTTTCCAGCAAGGTTGATGAAAATCATGTTTTAAACATATGATCTGTTTTTTATTCCTGCACATTGTTTTGAAACTCTCTATCTCGCTTTAAACAAATATCAAACGTATTTATCTCACTTTAAGTTCCAAAAGTGTACACTAGTTCAATCACAGAAAATAGACCTATGTTTTAAATTGTTTAAAACATGCTTAATCGATATTTTTAACGCGTTTTAAATTGTTCTTTTATAATACTATTTAATGCATGTATAAAACATTAAAAACATGTTTAAAAAACCAACGTTTTATTCTTAAGAATGTTTTATTCTTAAGAAACAACATTATCTTTTATCAATTCTGTTTTTTAGCAATGTTGTGTAAGATTTAAATACAGGACTTTTCTAAGACAACAATTTTTTACTTATGACGATAAAGTATAATAAATCAGGATCGGGTATAAGTTTATCACAAAATTAATAACTTAATTAGTATATAACAAGGCATTCTCTTTTTTATATTGTAGATTGTTGATATATATAATACATTAAATTGTTATATAAAATGATTTAATTGCACCAAAAATATTGTGTATATTACTTACAAAATTTAAGAAAATGACATTGATATAAAATAAATTTTTTTTTTATTTTTTTTTATTAGTTTATGGCATTATCAATCGTGATTTCTCTATAATTATAGAAATGATATATTACTGTAGTCAATTAATTATTATTGTAACAAAGTGTGTGAATATATATATATATATATATATGAAACCTCTTTTATGAAAAATGACTACGTAAGATTGATCAAAATAAGCCGAAAATAATAAATAATTAATAAATATTAATTAATAAATATTTAATCTCTTTAGATCGACATTTTTTTAGAGAATGATCCATTCAGAAAGCGCATTCAGAATGCGCTTTTATTAATATGCGTTTTGAATACTGGTCAATATATTTACGAATAATTATTTTTCATATAGGTGGATAAATATACTGAATGCGAGACTACCTCAATGACCTTGATCTTAAATTAGTTGTCATGAATGACTTCCAACAGATTTTACCCATCGATCATTATTCGTTAAAAAGTTATTAACTAAAAGTTTTAAAAAATAATGTTTTATTTCTGTCACATATAATATTAAAAACTAGTTTGTATCCTCCTCTGCTTACGTAATGGCTTTTCATTAAGCAAAGCAAGGAGTTGCGAGTCTATCCCATCTCTTCTCTGTTTCGGGGTGTTCGATTTTCTACGCAGAGCAAGATTCATCCTCATGAAAAGTTGTTACGCTCGTAAGCAGAAATGAAGTGGGGTGGCGTTTGTTTCGCATGAAAAAAGTTATAATTCATAAGTTTCTAGGCAGAAAAAGAGGAAACGGAAGTTGCTTCGCGTGGAAAGTTGTACGTCCTGGTGATCAATCATATAACTTTTCTCCTAGGACAGAAACATGAAAAGTGAAAACACTAACTTTCACGTAAATTCTATATATATATAACTATTATAATAATATATATTACAAAACTATTATTATGTACATATATACATACATATTAGATGTAGTAAAAAGAAATCCATTATTTTTCTATTCAATTTGCAAAATGCAAAAAATAATGGATTTCTTTTTACTACATCTAATACATACATACATATAATTAATGGTTTAAAAATGACTAAAAATGTTATATTTTGTCAAATAATTATTTAGTTCTTAGCAATTATAATACATTATATAATAAAATATTTTTAATTTATCAATTTTAATCGATTCTCATTTTTTTGTCTACTTCTCACTAATTCGGGATTGCGTTTTAAATAATTTAATGACATTTCTTTTTGTTTCACAGTTCATTATCACGTTCATTATTATTTTTCTTTTTGTTGTTATAGATTATAGATTATATGGACGATTCAGTCGTCCATGCAATATGTAATCGCTATACATGAAAAGTTTCACGTGAAAATACATGATTGATGTATTTTCAATACATGATGATCCCTTGAGGCAGGGGGGGGGAGGAGTTAGGACGGATCTCACTTCATAAGACACTTAATGTTGTACATATAGAGTGTCCCGCAATTATTGACAAAGCATTCTTGTATATGTACAATGAGACACACATATACACACGTGTGCGCGTGTAATATTTGTATTATATGTATATGTGTATAATATACATATATTACATATATTTTCTATATTATATGTATATGTGTATAATATACATATATTACATATATTTTCTATATTATATGTATATGTGTATAATATACATACATGTGTAATATATACAGGATATCTGGTAAGTTTTGATAAAGCTCGTGTGGAGATAGAATGAACTAAACTGAGTCGAAAAGTTTTCTACCATTTTGCAATTTTTAATAGTTAACAAAATTACTTACTAAAATTGTCGAATATTGGTCTTCAATAATTTTTTTCTCAAATATTACCAACAGAAAAACTGCAAAAGATAAAAATTATTTATTTTCTTCTCTGTAGCTCTAAGAATTTTTTCAAAATTTTTTGTTAACTTTTTAGCATTACATTTTCTCACATTGGCAATTATTTTTACCAACATGAAAAAATATGGCATTAAAAAATTTTGAAAATTTCTCAGAACTTTATGAGAAAAAATAAATAATTTTTATCTCTTGTTGTTTCTTTATAAAGTTGATAGTGTCTGAATAAAAAATTATTGAAAACTAATATTCAGAGATTTTTAGTAATTAATATGTTGTTAACTGCGACAATTGCAAAATGGTACATGATTTTTCGATTCAGTTTAATTTGTTTTGCATACGGGCACTTTATCAAAACTTACCGAACCGATATGTATGTTATATATATATATATATATATATATATATATATATATATATATATATATACACATATATATTACACACATACAGGATGTAAATTCCGTAAATTTTGGCCAATCGCTTTTGTGTAGATAGAGCGGACTAAATTGAGTCGAAAACTACTATTTCGCATCGCGAAAATTGTTAACAATATTAATTATTAAAAATTGCCAAATATTGGTCTTGAATAATTTTTTACTCAAATACTATCAACTTTACAGAAAAATTGCAAGAGACAAAAATCATTTATTTTTTTTTCATAAAGTTCTGAGAATTTTTTCAGAATTTTTTAATACCATATTTTCTCATGTTGGTAAAAATAAGAACTTCAGTATTAAATAGTTGATAAAAAACTCTAAAAAAATTTTTAGTTCTATAAAAAAAAAAATAAATAATTTTTGTCTTGCAGTTTTTTCTGTAAGATTGATAATATTAGAGTAAAAAATTATTGAAGAATAATATTTGATAATTTTTAATAATTATCTTGTTATTACAAAAATTGGAAAATGGTAGAGGACTTTCGACCCAGTTTAGTCCTCTCTACAAAAACGCAAAAAATTTACGGGACACCCTGTATATTACACACATAATACGTTCGTATAATACGTTCATATATATTCACGCGCGCGCGTGCATGTTTCATTGTATTGATAGCCATACTAGAAATTATAAGTAGAAAGTGTAATTACTAAAGTAATATTGTATCATTTCATCGTTATAGACAGAAAATTAGCTATCTCAGAAAAATTCTGTATTTAAATTTTTATAACTAAAACTCAAAAGTAGATAAGATATTGAAATTTATAAAATAGATTTTATGGATAATGCATTCGTAATTCCGATTAAAATTTCAAGATAATTTTTATTTATTTATAAATTTTATTTATAAATAACGTCAAATATCGCAAAAGAGTTATTTTTCATACATAAGCATCAATTATTTAGAAAAAATTTAGCTGGAGAACTTTAGCTTGCGATATTGCATGTATTTTTAGCATTGAAAAATCTATAAAAAACACTTTGGTCGATATTCAATTCTTACTACACGAAATATTACGGCAATATTATAGCAATATTATTTTGCAAGATTACAATATTTTATAATATATTGCTGCATTGTAACAATATTGCTATGTCCACTAAAATAAAATATATAATATTGCTGCTATTTATATTTTTATTGCTTAACATGAGATTTCAAAATACACACATAGTTAACTTATGATTAAAAAATATTATTCGGTAGAAAGCCTGAAACTTGGGGAGATACTCTCTAAGATACTCGATTCAATTTGCATTTTCCTTCTTATAGAATAACTGAGCACTTATTATGAAACAAATCCGATCGGAATTATTTCGTTTTCCTTTAAAAACGTAATAGAAACACGTACAATAGGAAATAATTAAATAATTCCGATCGGAATCCATTTTGAATAATTTCATAATACATACTGGATGTTTATTTTTTCTTACGAGAAGCGCGTCTATCTCCTGATGAGGTCGCGCATTTGCCCCTTGAATTATAATGCAATGTATTACAACATCTATAAAGTATTAAAATTCCTATATTAAGAATCTCTTTATTTTTAGACCGCATATGTGAGAACACAATCAATACTAGAAATTAAATACTACACAATCAATACTAGAAATTACCATAAAGGAAGTTAGATCTTCATTGCTAAAATGATTCACAATCTTGAATTACTGTATATGCATATGTCATATATGTATATATTTGCATATATACCATATCGTAGTCTTTCAAACTGCACACCGAATTGTTTTTCCGGACTAAACGCAGTTAAACTACTTTAGTAATTGCGAATTAAATTGACAAGCAATTTCAATAATTTGATGTTACAATTAAGCATCATATTATAAAGATATTAATATGTTGAAAAACTGGTAATAAATTTATCGCGAAAAATATTACCTCGGCCGAGAGTTAAACCTCTCTGTATTCCGTGATGAGCGTCCTAAGTAGAAATCCTAAAAAGAGAGACTCACCAACTCGTTACGTAACGGTGGGTGGTTCTGATTGGCTGAGGTATAGATCGCACATTTGCTCCATGGAGATGTACTATAACCTCAACTTATTCTGATAGAATACGTGTACGCGTGTTACATATTGGAATAGCTTTTGTTTTGACTATTTTGGTAAGTTAATTTAATCATATCTATGTAAAAAATTGTGAGAAAAAGCAATGTATATATTGTCACAAATAAACTTTAAATTAATAAAAGCTTACATATATGACATCGTTTTTATTTTATCAAAATTGGTATTTAGATAAGAAAGAACGTGCGAGTTTGTTATGCACCATCTTAAATGGATAATTGCATCGACTTTAATTACATTTTTGAATAGGCTTACTTATGTAATTGAGAATTAAATTTCATATTGATAAAGACCCAAAAAGAAAGAAACGTTTATGATTGAAACGTTTGATTTCGTTATTGTTATTCACACGAGAATAAAGACATTTATGTGCACCCGATCAGCTGGTTTTGGCTTTTTTGTATATATTTTGTTGATTGATTCGAGCCTCTTTTTATTGATTTGCTTTAAATTAATAAACGCTTCATATTAAAAATAAGTAGTACGAAAATTAGAGGTACCTGTTTCATTAATAATGTAATTTTCTTATCGTAGATTTGGATTTGATATATTTTGCCACATCTTTGTTGTGCATTCAGATGTTTTAAAATCCGGTATCAAATCAACGGTTTAATAAATTCATATTGGTGTATCAGATTTCCCAAGGAAGACCGATATCGAAATGTATGGATAGATGCTGCTTTGAGGAAAAGAGAAATGCTTTATCAAGATCCTTGGATAAAGATTGTGAGAAGTGAGTGAGAGAGTTTATCGTAATAATGCTATGTAGAATCCAAATAAAAATAGTTTAAAAATGCTTCTTCATTTAATGCTTTCCTCATTTCAGGTATTTTGAGTCACCAAATATATATTATGTCTAGAAGAAAGTAAAAAAAGGTACCATCGTTTTTGCCATTATCCTTCTGAGAATTTTTGCAAGTCACAAACAAGAAAACGGAAGAAAGAGAAAATTTATGTGTACAATATTGAAATAAGAAGAATATTTAATAGTCATATTTGTCAAGCAATTAACACATATGAGCGTCGTTGTATTTCATAAATTTTGTATAAACCATACAATTATTTCAATTTAAAATTGTATAAATTGATCTTTTTATGTGTACTCATTTAATAGTAACAAGTTCAATCTGTAAAATATCAATGAAAAATAATAAACAAAATAATTTTTATCACAATGTATTTATATTATTTATTATGTGTATTTATATTATTTATTACATACTCTATATCACACAAAAAAATTATTACATGTAGTATCACACACAAAATCACAATGTTATATTGCAGGTTGTGTATTACACTACAGAAAATAGGAACAAAATATTTATTCAAATATGTATTTTCTCTAAAGAAAATAAAAATTTAACGTAGACATATATCTGATGATTCAAAGTGTACCTGAAATGAGAAAAGCATTAAATGGAGAAGCATTTTTAAACTTCTTTTTAAACGATCTTTAGGATTTCTTAAGATTTGTCTTATTTTTTTGAGTGGCTTAAAAATAGTTCGGATATTGTGTTTGTTTAATATCCTGCCAATCCAATCTGTTATTCCTTTGACATATGAGAGAATGGATAGAATCTTTTCGTCTGAGTGTGTGTCAGAGACTTATTGTCTTGTTTGCATGTTTATTGATTGTTTTGATTATGTCTTTTTTGTCGTGTCCATTTTTTTTGTAAGGCTAGTTTTAAGTGGTTGAGTTCTGTCTGTAAATATTCTTTGTTAGCGATGGTGAAAAGCTTCATGTACAAATGAATTGATTGCAGACTATTTTTATGCTGAGTGGTAGTGCGACTCGGCATGGTAGGTATCTATGTGTTAGTTTTCTGTACACTTGATGGCCTAAGGTACCATCAGCTTTTTTAGAGACAAGAACATCTAGGAAGGGAAGTTTTTCGTTTTCTTCTATGTCTATAGTGAATATTTGGATGTTGATTGTTGAGGAAAATAAGGAATTTACGGAGTTCGGCTTTGCCGTTTCTCTATATTATGAATATGTCCTCTACATAATGGAACCAAACTTCTGGTTTTTTGAATGTTTTTCTGAGGGTCTTTTTCTCAAAATGCTCTTTGAAGATGCTAGCGATTACAGGAGAAATAGGAGAGCTCATTGCCGCTCCTGTTTGTAAAATTGGTTGTTATAGGAAAAATAAATGGATGTTAAGCAGTACTTTATTAATGGGATGAGATTGGGGACATTTCATGTGAGGCCTTTATTATGTTTAATGTGTCTTTTATTGGGACTTAAAAAGGGATTCTATGTCAAAACTTACAAGCAGGTCTGTGGGACATAATCGGATTTTTTGGATCTTTTGTATGAAGTCCGTTGAATTAGTTATGTGTGATTCGGATTTTCCAATGAGGGATTGTAATGTTTGTGCTAGGAAGCGGGATAAGTATGTCGAGGAGTTGTATGGCGCTGACAATCAGTCTAAGGAGGATGTTTGATTTGTGTACTTTTAGTAGTCCATATAGTCTTGATGAGAGAGGATTTGTAGGTTTTAATGTTGATTTGATTTTACTAGGAATGTTGCTTTTTTCCACCAGGATTTTGGTGTTCTACGCGATTGTATTAGTTGGATTTTTGTCAAACTTTTTATGCTTTGTCCGAGAGAACGTTCTTCATCTTTTTTTTATAGTGATGTGTTCGTGACTATATTGTCGTATTGCCTTTATTCGCTGGAAGCATGATGTCTGTGTCCTTATTCAGGTCTTGGAGGGTCAATCACTCTTGTTTAATAATGTTGATGGAAGGGCTTTGAAAAGGATTGGTTACCTGGATTGGTCTGCGGATATTATCTGCTTGTTCTGATAGGAGTCGGTAGATGATTGACTCTATTTGGCTGATAATCTTTTCCTTTGGAATTTTTCTAGGTGCCACTGAAAGTTTGGCAAGTGCAGACAGATGTATGATCTTGAAGCAGGTCTTTGTTGGATAGATTCTTGACATTAAGTACAGAGAGTTATAGATTTTTATGAGGGATAAGGTTTATGTATTTCTGAGAATTGTGTGTGTGAGTCTTCATAGTTTGTTTATATATAATACGATCTAGGGTTTGCCAGATATCATGCCACAAGATGGCGAATAGGAATAGGTGGAGTTTAAAGGTGTTATAGAAAATCTGGACTATTTATAATTTAGTGAAGTTACAAATAATTCTTTGATGAGGATGATGCTGGTTTTGTGAAGGATGTTTTTGGATTTATAAATCCCTAGATGATCCTTGAATTATAGGAAACTTTGGAATGATGTTATTATCCCTGCAGCGTTTTAGGAATGCCAAGTTTGATAGTTTTAAAAAAGACGTAATCAAAACAATCAATAAAAACATATAAATAAGATAATAGTCTCTGATACAATCAGATGAAAGGATCCTATCCATTTTCCCATATGTCAAAGGAACAACAAATCGAATTGGCACGATATGAAACAAACACAATATCCGAATTATCTTTATCTAAACCACCCAAAAAGGTAAGACAAATCTTAAGAAATCCTAAAGATCAAAGACCTCCACTCAGCTCCGCAAAAGTACACAAAATATTTTGTCCCTGCGGGCAAATATATTGTACATTGGAGAAACTGGAAGAATAGTCAACCTACGGATAAAAGAACAACGTGATGTCAGGTTAAAACACGTCACGCAATCAGCATTATCAGAACACAACATCAAAATGGAACGTCAAATACTGTTTGACAAAACGAACACAATAGCCAATATTACATTATATTTTCCAAGAAAGTAGAGAAGTCATAGAGATACAAAAATACCCTAACAATCTAAATAGAGATAATGGCTATAACATAAATAAAATATGGAAAATCATTCTCCCGGTTATTGAAGACTGATCAATTTTCGCCACTTTTCCTCCTCCCTCTATCCACAATTCTCTTCTTCCCTCCATCACTCCAACAAGTAGCGTAATATAAAAGAAACGGTCCAGAGGAACTGCTTAGTATCAGGCTCCTTGCCTTGATGAAGTGGATTGCAAGGTCACGAAATGTTGGCATTTCAAGAATGGATCTGGACATGGAGAAAATCCGCGAAACGCATAATCTTTAAATAGTTTTTAATTAATTTTTCACCATATGTCACTTGTCGCGATGCATATGTTTAAAATGGCCATATCTGGTTGTACACAGAACAATATGAAATTTATCTAAAAAATGAGCATCTTTAGTTTTTTCATCATGTAGACTGTCTTAAAATAAGAACGGATTACATTGAGGAAATGTTTTGGTATACATAAGGTAAATATACTCGTATCAGTTAGTGAACATGTTTGTTAGTGAACCAATTGTTGTATAAAGTGGTAAAACATTTCAAACATTTTAAGCTTTTAATGATATGTACGATTCTGAATAAATTTGTTATTAAATTTTTATAATCAACAAATTTATTTAGAGTCATACATACATATAATTAAAAACTTAATATTTAAAATTTGTATTACTTTATTCAACGAATCATATTCGCTAACTGTCCACTAATTAATGCACTTACCTTATTTTGTTAATATGTAATTAACAAAACTTTTCTTACTTTTTTATTTAAAAATTATGTTATTTTGATCAAAATTTGATTATTTTAACCATGATGCAAATAGACAAAATGTGTTATTGTGTACGTTTAATTGTAAGAATCAGAGTTTGGCTTTTTATTCCGCTATTTTTCAATTGATTTTGTTTCAATTAATGCGCCTGCTATAACAGTCAATTTCATGTATAATAAATAATCAATACTATTTGTAATATGACAATCTTTATAGTATGACATTTTTTTTATAATATAATCCTAGCCAAATTTTGCTTAGAACAACAAATGCTTGCAACAAATTTTTTGATATAATAATAAAAATTGTGTTCTAATCAAATTATTCCAACCAAATTTTGATAAATTTTATTATCAAATTTTTAATATAATTTAAAAATGAAAAAGTAAGAAAATTTTTGTTAGTCACATACTAACAAAATAATGGTTGTACGAATAAAAACATTTCTCTCAGCCTAGTAAAAAATTGTTCATGCATACATATGAATATACAGGATGTTTCAGAATTCGCGGACACATATTGCATAGCGTGATTGTATATGCACTGAAAAAAAAGATTAGTTACTGCAACAATTTAGATAGCAAAATATGGCATAACATTTTTATATGGTTGCAGCAACCAATTTTTAATTGTAGCAGCAAATTTTTAGTTGTGTTAGCTTATCCGCAATGTCAGTATATGATTTCGATAGACTAACGCAACTAAAAATTTGCTGTAACAACCAAAAACTGTTGCAGCTATATAAAAATACTATACCATATTTTACTATCTAAATTGTTGCAGTAACCGATCTTTTCTTTCAGTGCCAAAAGAAGCAATTTTTTCCTATTAAAATTGCGTTCAAACAATACTTTTTAAATGAGAACAGTTTTAACTTAACGAATGAACACTCCATGGATCAGGAGCGGTGTACACATACATCGCAGTTTGCCATGTGAGCATTTACGTTTTATTATTTTGCTAAAGATTTTATAAAAAATATGCATAATATCTAAATATCATAATTATATATTCGCAAGTTGTCTAATCTATTTATTTTACTTTCAGTCGTTTCTTCAACGATATTAATTAGAAAATATTCTCTTCTTAAATAACGTATATGCTTATGTTGGGCCGCGCCGTATGAATGCGCCATCCCTGATCCACGTAGAGCACTCATTTATTAACTTAAAATTGCTCTCATTTAAAAAGTACGGTTTAAACACAATTTTGTCAAAGGAAAAGTTCTCCTGGCACATACAATCACGCTATCCGCGTTCGCAAATTCGGAAACATCCTCTGTATACATAAATATATATAAACATACATAAATACATATAAATATTCATAAATATATAATTATATGTATATATTCATAAATATGTAATTATATAATATATATGAAATATGTTCATATGTGTTCATTTTTTTTTCTTTTATAAAATTACTTTTTAGTGCAATAAAAATAATAATAATGATGCGAAAACATTAAAAATAATTAAAAATAATTTTGCATTATTCGTTTAAGACAAAATTAAGTTCGGAAGAATGTAAAAAAAATTATTCATACACAATTATGTATGATCTTATATGAACAATTTTACATTTCTCCAAACTTGTCTTTTTTAAAAACAAGTAGTGCGAAAATTATCCTTCTAATTATTTATTTTTAATGTTTTATTATTATTATTTCTGTTATACTAAAAAATATTTTACAAAAAAAGAAAGATATGATATCATGTATGGATATATTTATATACAGTTGGACACATGGATATACAGTTATGTATATTTATATCTATTTATGTATGAAAAATTTTACCGAGAGTGTATCTGGTATTTTTGCTATAAACTTATTTAAATATAAGAACACTGCACTAAAATGAAAAATAACATTATATGTTACAAAACTAATTTAGCTTTTTCATGTGTCATTTTTACGCATTAAATACCCATATAGCACAGAAAGATTGCAGCAATGTTGCAGCAATATTTCTTTGCAAGGTTACAACATTGCAGTAACATTGCTACAATGATAAAATGTTCGCTTTTAGAAATATTGCGGTGCAATATTGCAGCAATATTACAATATAATATATTAACGATATTTTGTAATGGTGTAATAATTGATATTTTTTTATTTATACGAACAATTTGTGGGACATGCAATTTGTGGGATATGCAAATACTAAACATTGCAAAAATAATTACATAAATAAATTTGCAATGCGTCATTATAATAATGAATATTATATTCTAATATGTGGGGTAACCAGTCCAATAACATGTAAATTTCAAAAGCTCGTATTTTTTTTAATTATTGAATTGAAGGTTTGAATTTTTGTACACAGTTTATGAATTTAGTTGACTACATATTGTAAATAATAACTTTTAAGTTATCCTTGAAATTTAGTTACAATTTCGATTATTTCAAAAAACGAGAAATGGTTCATTGTGTACGAGGAGTGTTACACAATGAACAATGCTATTTTTAATAATGAATTACATGTTTTATACTACGAATTGTTGGGATTATTTTAGTTTTGCTATACTTTAAAATGTTTATTTGTAAAATAGATAATTATAAGATAGTGAGGATACAAAGTCGACTACCGCGTTTTTTTTCGTTTTGAGTGAAAATGAATATATTTTTATTGAGATTTTAGGTGCAATGAATTATTATTTTGAAAGTTATTGTAAAAAAGGTTATGGTGTATAATATACCATGGTTCATTGTTCACTACAAAAATGATTAAAAATGATTCATTGTAGATCACCTAATCTTTTCCACGATATCCACGATTGTCCTAAATAATGTGATAAAATAATGTAACAGAAAAAGTTGCTTACAGAATAATAAAGCTAAACGTGCCACAAAACTATTGCACAATGAGAAAAATGATAACATAAAAAATACGTAAAACTTATGAAAAAAACTTACTTTGCAATCCAAAATTTTAAAAATATGACATTACATGACCGTTTTTGGCGCGATCTGCCAGTCGATTGCAGAGCCGAGGAGGGGTTCAAATGTGAGTCGCTGCATGATAGCAGCATAATCTGATAATGTTATATTTACGAAATATTCATAGTGTACTATTAGTTCACTGTTGGATTACCTTACTATATAGAATATATATATATATATATATATATATATATATATATATATATATATATATATT
>Ga0157364_1004198_pt1 | contig 14312 bp, 14 predicted proteins | sample AttsexASBM2_FD_111476 | JGI IMG/M metagenome (GOLD analysis project Ga0157364, IMG submission 111476) | Fungus gardens microbial communities from leaf cutter ant in Ribeirão Preto, State of São Paulo, Brazil - Atta sexdens ASBM2 | ecosystem: Host-associated > Fungi > Mycelium > Unclassified ... | reverse complement strand
GTGCTCTGGATAAATACTGCGATACGGCTACGTTGATTCGCTTGTCAGAAATTTCTGAGTTTAGATGCCACTGGTGATACCAGTTTTGGCTATTTTGTGAGTTCGGAGGACCTCCGAACCAATGTATTCTTGACATTCTAAAGGAGCCCAAGCGAAGATATGAACAAATTGGTAGAATCAGGGTGCTCACTCTAATAATTCAGGAGTCACCTGTGGACAATAAGTGACTAGGAAGTGACTGGGAGCCAAAAATGTGTCCACAGGGAGTAGTACATGCAATCATGCAGTACTAAGTAAGTAAAACACAGTTGTGTCCTGAAATTAAGTCCATACCACCTATGAGAAGATTGCTTCTAACACACATCCTTGATCTGACAAGTCCATAAGCAATAGGATGAAGAAGAAGAGGAAAAGGATGAAAAGGAGATATGAGATTGAACCTAAGGTGTTAAACCAAGTTTGGGAACTGCAAATGCAACCACTTGAGGTTGTACAGCTTTGGTGAATAGATCAGCTACGGTTTGAGACAAAGAGACATATGCTGGAGTGATAACTAAATCTTGAACTGCATTCCTAAGCCAGTAATGTTGCAGATCTGCGCCCATTGTTGGAGAGGTGCGACTACTGGAAGAACATTGTTGGCGAGTTTTGTTTCCATTTTTATTTTCTCATCTATTATTGTATTTTCCCCTTCTGGCCACACGCCCACAAAAGCACGCTTGCATCATCGTTTCTTTCTCTCTTACCACCATCTTGTATGGTAGCACCTATAAGAGAATTAGCAAATACATTATTTCCCAGTACCACCAAAGACTCATTGGTCATTCCATCCATCCAAAACATGGACATGGAAATCAATACTCCTAGGGGAAGATTGGATTCCTCCAGTGCAAGCAGTTCACGAGAGTTGTCAACTCACTCAAATGCATCCTCCATCCCTTACCATGAGAGGATGCAAATTCAAAGCAACAACCTACCTTGGAGCAAACAAGTAGAAATCAATGAAAGAGAGAACTTCTCTCTTTTATATGCTACTTCTGGGAAAGGGGAAGATATACTGTTTAACAAGGTGACAAACAATAGCCCCAAGGAGGGGGCACAATGTGTTAACAAGGAGGCTCCTGCCCTAAGTGAAATGTCTATTTCACAATGTGAGAGTGAGGCTAATAACATGACCAACACATATCCTTCTCAAGATTTCACAAATGTTCTGATATCATACAATATTAATTAACCAGTTGAACTGAATGCTTGGGATGGGGAAGCTCACCCCATTTCTATTTTTGGCACCATGGAATTCCTTGAAATCAATTCCATGAACATAACATCTTTACTTTTATACTTGGCTAACTTTATCAGGAATAGAAGTGTAAAGTGCAACATAGTAAATGACATTGAGGTTTTGGTCAGACTGCCTGGAAATTTATTTTGTCCATCTACAAAGCAGGATAGAATGTGCTAGGGACTAATGAAAACAAGAGAATGTTCAGACAGAACATATTATCCAAATTCTTTCCCAAAAGCAACATCAACAAACCTGTCAAGAGAATTGAACAATTGAAGAATAAACAAGTAGAAGTTGTCAAACTTTTCCCTCCAATCCTGGCTAGACTATCCAAGGAAACTTTAGAGAAGTAAAAATTTTTTAACAAGAAAGGTAACACAGTAAAGAAAACTGCTAAACCTAAGACCAAACAGTTATATGCTCAAGAATTAGCTCTAAATATTGGTGAAATCTTAAAACTCAAAGAGAACTTTCCTAATCTATCAGCCAAGAAAATCAAAAATATTCATAGGACAATCAATGACTTTGGAAAGGCTAAGCCCAAAATCAGTATGACAACTAAAGATCCTTCAAGAAAACAAATTATTATTTCTATAAATAATGATAATAAATCTAAATTTATTGCTTCTTCAAATGCACACATTACTAACATAAATAGTATGCTTAGAAATATCAAATCTAACATTATGGCAAATTTCATTTGGATGGATTAACATAACATTATCATTACCATAATGTCACAAACTTTATTCAGCTTGTATCTCCACAACCAGTGAACCAATTTTCACAAACTAAGTTGCACTGGAAAGCCCCAAATGAGGGCTATCCACACATATGTTGGATGTACAAAAGTGACAACAAATGACTGAGATATCAGGCCATCAGTAACTGTAAAAGCTTCATCTGCTAATATCTCATGAATGGCTGAATGGATTCACATGATTGAACTTGCATTGGAAAGTGCTCATCAATCCATTTACAATGATATATGATATGTCCCAAAGCAATAAGTATTAGTAGAGATACAAGCATATTAATATAGTGACATAATTAGTTATCTTCTAAAATTAGCCTGACAGCTACTATGACAGATGACAGCTCCCATCAGGTATGAGTTTTGATCATGTGATGGCAACAGCTTGCACACAGACCATCACTCTTTTGTATATATATTTCTGTGTCTAAGGATTAGACTTCAGACTTAACAACATTAATTATTTCTGTTGATACTACTCATCATCTATTATCATTACCTCCTTATACTGAACCTCTGAAACATCATTAAGTTCAAGTATCATAACCAGTGAGTAGCTTATTTGTGATATATAAACAAGATCACTTTACTGTTGAATCTGCAAAATATTGAAAACTTATTAACTATATTAATTCTAGTGACTTGGGATCACCACATCTCTCTTAACCCAAATCCTATTTAAAAATAATAGGTATTCTGTATTTAATGAAAAATACTAACATGCTTATCAATTCTAGTATAGTGAAGACTATCTTGAAAAATAACTATATCTTCAACAACATATTACTTGCTTCAAAGCCTCAAGTTATCAAAGTATTATCCAAGTTAGATATAGCTATTGTTTGGCTAGACATATGGGATATTCAAAGTGGTAATAAGACTAAGTGTCTTATTAATAGATGTTTCAATATAGAAAGCTATATCATTACCATTAAAAGTGTAAATATGAATCTAGGAGTCCTCCAATACAAAATTGCTAGAAGTGGGGACATACTATCTTTGTCTGCAGAGCTCAAGGCTTAAGCCTCAAGATACATCAAATGCAATGGACTATACAAAACCAAATATCATCAATATTTTGCCTAGTGTTACAAAACAAATTTCAAGACTAATCTACCTTGCCTGAAAACCTAACAAGATGAACTGTGTTTATATATTTTCAAGTATCTAAACTGCAAAGGTGATCACTAGGCTGACTTTAACACTTGTCTATTCTAGAAGTATTAATTCAATAAGAAATGGCACACAAAGAACTCCAAGAAGCCAGAAAGCAATTGATTTACTTAACTGTGAATAGTATTAAGATATGATTATTAAAAATATCAAGCTCTTTTCACAAAATATTTGAAAGAACAGACTTCTAACCAACAAAGAGTTTAACATTATTTTTATTCAAGAACCACCTTGGTCATTCAACATTCAATTATTATATTTTTGATTCTCTCTACAAAAAGATATTTTCTAATACTGTTCAAACAGCTTTAAAATATCTTAAGGATACTAAGGCTAATATTTGCAATGTTTTGGTCATAGCTAACAAATTTAATATTAGAAATAGTAGTTGGAATCCTTCATTTTCTTTTCATTTTATTCATAGTGATTTACTTATGTACATTGCTGATTCTTTGAATTTTAGCTTGTCAAAATCCACTAACCAAGTTCCTATTAGATATTCAGATAATATACAAGACATGAATTCTGTTATTGATCTCATATTTCTCAGGCCAAATTCCTTGGAATTTGATAACTACACTATTCATTCTGAATCTTGTTATTTGTCTGATCATATTCCATTGACAGTTGACATCTCTATCATTAAGGAGTTTGTTCCAAACAAATGATACAAAATTATTAAGAATAGTAAAGAAAAAGACAAGTTCATCACTAATCTTATTGAAGCTATCAAAAAAATTGACACTAAACAAATTAGTAGTAAAGACTCACTTGAACTTGCAGTTCAAGAATTTGCAAATAAATCAGATGTCATTTGGTATAAATATTCAAAATACATCAATATTACTAAATACTCCAAAGCTTGGTTGACTGAGAAATGTCAAATCAAACTAGCAAAGTACAAAACATTTAAACAATTAGAGGACTGGAAAGCTTTTCAAGGCATTGTAAAGAAAACAAAATAAGTATTCTTCAATGATAAAATTTGAGAAATAGCATGAAAAAATCAAGGACCTTGGAAACTCATGAATTAGATCAAGAAGTATAAACTTCTGGCTATCAAAGCCATTTATTATAACAACCAACCATATATAGAGCTTGATGATTTATAACAAGCTCTTTATCAATGTTTCAACTCCATACTGTTACAAACTTCATTCAGCTTGTATCTCCACAACTAGTAGACCAATATTTACAAACCAAGTTGTATTAGAAAGCCCTGAATAAAAGCTATCTACACATACATAGGACATACAAAAGCAATAATGAATAACTGAGATATCAGGCCATCAGTAACTGTAAAAGCTTTGTTTGCTAATATCTCATGAATGGCTAGACAGATTCACACAATCAAACTTACATTGGAAAGCACTCATTGGACTATTTCCAATAATATATGGTATATCTTATAACAATAAGTATTGATAGAGATATAAGCATATCAATATAGTGACATAATTAGTTACCTTCTAAAATTAGCCTAACAGCTGCTATAACAGATAATAGCTTCCATCAGGTACAAGTTTTGATTATGTAATAGAAACAGCTTGTGCATGGACTATCACTCTTTTGTATATATACCTTTATATCTGAGAGTTAGACCTCAGACTTAACAATATCAATTATTCTTGTTATATTACTTATCACCTATTATTATTATCTCCTTATACTGAATCTCTGAAATACTATTAAGTTCAAGCATCACAACCAGTAAGTAGCTCATTTGTGATACACACAAAGTCAACAGATTAACTCTAACATATTGAACAAAATTTCAATTAGGCCTGCAATGACATAGGCTTTATTTTCAAGTAAAAAATTTGAAAGTTCTATCGCTAATTGTAATAGTTTGTCTATACCCAGTCTAGATAAGATATCTTGAAAACATCTCAAAGTGATCATCAAAGATAATATATGCTTAAAGAATTTTGTCAACATTACTAATGTATATATTAACTTAGAATATTGGCTATTGTACTTTAAAATATCATTGTTTATTATCATTCCCAAGCCTAATAAAACTTTATATAACTTACTTAAGATGTTTCAACCTATTATTCTATTGAATATACTTGGAAAACCTATCAAGAAAGTCATCAGGGAAAAACTTCAATTCTAAGCCATCTCAAACAATTTATTTTATCCTAATCAATTAGAAGAATTGAAGCAATGGTCAACTACTGATGCTGGTACTTTTTTTTTTTACTGAATTATTAACTTCTTCCATTGATTTTGGATAAAGCTAGTTTTGATTCAAGAATATCTTCATTCTTTTCCAATTATTTAGTAGGCAGAAAAATCCAATATCTTTGGAACAATTTTTCTTTTCCATTTTTCAATGTTGACATTAGTATAGAACAAGACTCAGCCTTATCTCTGGTTTTATCAGCTCTTTATCTTTCTCCTATTTTTTATATTTTTGAGAAAAGAGTAAAAAATCTAAAAATTCCAGTATCACTTATTTCTTTTATAGACAATGGTTTTTTTGTATTACAAGAAAAATCATTTTAAAAATTGAATTCTCATCTTTTTTGTAATGTCATTTCATCTCTTCTTGAATAGTTTAGACTTGTAATTAAATATAGAAAAACTGAAATTTTTCATTTTTCTAGATCACAAGTATTCAATATTCTTTTTTTAGATCTCAATATCTTTGGAGGTCCTATTCTTTGTCCTAAAGATATATGGTGATATCTTAGATTTATCTTTGACAGAAAGCCCTCACTTTGACAATATATCAAGTTTTATTTAAACAAAGCTTTATCAACTGTCAAGTGTATGAAAATGCTAGGTGATTCCTTATGTGGTTTAAATTCTCAGCAAAAGTGTCTTCTTTATAGAACTTGTGCTCTGTCCATCACTCTCTATGGATTTTCTCTATAGTGTTACAACAATACACTACTTGCATACCTACTTAAGAAACTCAGAAAAAAAGCAGCACTATGAATTCTAGAAGCTTTTTGCACTTCTTTTATCTTGAGAATCAAATCAATAGCTGGTTTGGCTCATATTCATCTTTATCTTCAAAAAATCAGTAAATGTTATCAACTTAGAATCTCCACTCTTCTGAATAACCATACTATTAAGTCTCTTCTTGAAAGAAAACACATAGAAAACACAAGTTTTCATTGTTTATTGCTAGAGAACATGACTTCTAAGCAATGACTGAAAATCAAAGGTTTTATTACAGATACCAACAATTGTCTTAATGGAATTTTCCTATCTTTCAATTTTCTTAGTTATGAATTTTCTTCTAGAACTTGATTTTCATTTTGTTATGCAAATCACAAAAACAAAGAAAGCAGGGCCACTTACATTTGCAAACTTGATAAATGTGTCTTTTATATATCAATTGATCCCAAATCAGTTATGGTTGTCTTAAATGCTAGTATTAAGAACAACACTACTATGTTAATTGCACATGTTCATTTGCATTCAAATCCTATTAAAAAAACAATTCATCATGCTGTCAATGTCACATCTACAAAAGCAAAACATTTTATTATTAGATATAGGATTAACCAAGCTATTCAAATCCCTAATATCACTTATATTACAGATACAATGTATGTAGTATATTGTATATTCAATTCCTCAGTTCATTCCTATCAACATCAATCAATAGCTATATTAAAAGAACTCAGGGAATTCTTCAATAAGAATTCTTTAAATTCTATTGAGTTTTGGAATTATTCTAGTAATGATCATTAGTCCCTCTAGTTAACAAAGAGACTCAAGAATTCAACCTCATATCTTTACTCCTATGCAAATCATCTTGAGACTTCAAAAGAAAGAGTGAATGTAATAACATCTTAAACCTTCTTGATGATAATCTTCACCCTATAGAATCTTTATACTCCAAAGGAGGTTTATAGATTAAATATTCCAGTCACTCAAACTCTTTTTGCACTAGAGCTACAAGAGCTATTTTTAATCATGCTCTCATAAGAGAAGGAGAATACCATCTTTTCTAATAAAGACTTGAGTTGTCTGTGTGAAAACTATCTAATTGAGTTAAGATATTATATCCTTTATAATTACAGGAGGTTTAACAATTATTGAAATCTGAAATGAGACACTATTGGTCATTTTGTGTCTTTTCTGAAGTTCAACAAGAATACATTCTCTTTTGGAGAGAATATTACATAGTAGTGTAGTATTTACTTGTATAATAACATTTACATTTGCTTTCTTTTCTTTGTTTTTCATTTTTTTCATTTATATGTTGCTTGCTCCTATGTAACATAGTTACAAAGTAGCTACCATGGTCTGCCTATGTACTCTGTATAATAAATTATTGAATTTAAAAAATAAAAATAAAAAAGCATGCTTACATTATATTTGCTGGCTAAATTTCATGCTATATTGACATCTAGTATGACAAAGAACTATATAGTATTAAACCCTATATTCTCAAATATAAAAAGACTCTTTTTGATTGGTAGCTACATCTCAGTTGTTTATGCTATCTCTGTAAGACTAAGATGAGCCCATATTCTAGTAAATCATCTTCATAGATTATTGACTACATATACTAGTTTGTATGTCTAATAGGTACAAATAAAATAGTCATTCATGCTATCTCCATAAGACTGAGTTTGTACATCTAATATTCATGATGCTCTGAATTCTTGGTAATCTCAATTCCAGACTTGTTATCAATAAAGAGTATCAATATACAAGAGAGAGGATATCCAAAATATTTTGATCTGTTTACCAGCCTCTACAGCTACCACATACTATATACTCAGCCCTAGTACTGGATAGAGTAACAAAGCACTGATATTTTGATAATTATTACTTGATCTGTTCTCTCTTATATAACTAATTATAAACTTTTATCCAAAGTAAGAACTATGCTTAATACTTATATACCAGAGTTGTATAACTATCTATAGACTGTTGCAAAGTATTCTACTTAGTAATCATATAGCCTATGATCAGTAGTCCTAATTCAGTAGTTGATATAAAAATTTTTGTATAGGTTAATATTATAATCTTAAGCTTGGCTCAGGTTGCAACTCAGGCAAAGACTTGAGTAAGAATAAAGGATATGATCAATTGATAAAGTGCAAGAATACAGAACTGTATCTATACTATATATATTTATAGACTATGAGAAAACTAGATGTCCATGACAATATCATATATAAGAATAAAATGAGAAGTTCTTAAGAAAATAATGCTTACTACATAAGGCACTGACTAATACTATCTACAGTGCAGCCAATCAATGTATCATACCCTTGACCCTACAAAACATGATGAAGCCACACATTAACCATAAGAAGATAGTCATAACAATACCTCTGTTCTAGCATTCATATTCTCATAAACTAGTCCAACAATACTAGATTTCCTACTACATATAAAGCAACCATTTTCTTTGTAGGTCTGACAATAATTTTGCCTTGTAATTTCAAAGTAATGAAGTATGGTTTGTGAGAAAGTCTTCTTGTATACATTTTAATAGAAAGACCTTTTCTTATGGTGTCTATATTATGTTTCTTTTTTCAAAAATATGACTGCTACTTTATTTCAATACTATTTGTCAAGTTCTTCTTGTGGTCTTAATGATTTATAATGAGGTGATGGATAAAATGGAATGGTCTTTATTGGTGTTTGCATAAACTTCATGTATTTTTCAAGATTTTTGATTTCATCTTAAATGAATGTTGGTTCAGAAGTTTTAGGTTTAGGTGAATTGACTTCATAGGGTTTATATAAAAGAACTTCCTCATCTTATATTTGCTACTTCTCTTTAGTATCTTGTTCCTTCATGATTATATCTTCCTATTTGTAAGCATTTTGTATCTCCTTTATATGTTCTTCTGTATAACTGTTTCCTTTTCCTTTACAATTGTCTAGTTTATCTGCCAATAGCTTCTATATATAATATGTTTGGTTTTCCATATTACTTTGTATAATGTTTTATAAATTTTCAGAAATACTGAATATATTCTCTGCTGTTTGCATTCAATAATTATCACTAGCCTGTAATATTATGAATTCAATTTCTGCAATCTGGATGTTGGCTTCTTCTGTAAGCTTCACTATATTCTGCAACTACATCTGCACATTGATCATTCTCTCAATTCTTTGTATTATTTTATGATATTTTTTTGTTTAGTTCTTTTTCTTATTATTGATGGTTTTGACCAGGTTTATATTATTGAAGGTGTGAGTGAGTGATATATAAGTTAGAAGAGATGGTACTAGTGATAAATTGTTGGGCCATTTGAAAGATTTCAAAGTCATAGTGCTTTAAAGTTGTTAATTTGGGTTTTTACCCTCCTCTTTTATAAGTTTTGACTCAAAACTCTTGTCCAATAATCTTCAATTGCCTCTTAACATGAGGCAACCCTATTTTTGCAATCCACTGGTCATATTCATCTTTATAACTCTTTCAATGTACTAGAAATTGAGTTCTCTATTCTTATTTCTGATACTCCCTGATTTCTTCAACTTTGTACTCTTTTTTCTTATTGATAATGTCTGGTGGTGGTGCCAGTTTCATGTTTTATTCTAGAAAATAGTGTTCTTTGCATCTTGTCAGCAGGTCTTTATTTGTTACGACCTTAAGCTAGAGCTCAGGTTGTACTTAGGCAAAGACTTGAGAAGAGTTAAGGGAGATATATAAGTGGTAAAGCATAAAAATATAGGAGGGTATCTATGCTATATATACTAGAGTGAAACAAGAAAACAATATACAGTACATGAGGTATATAACATAAGGAAAACCATTAGGATAAAGCAAGATTGTAGTACCTATTACATGAGGCGCTGACTGAGACTACTACAGTGTAGCCAATCATGTCATCATATCCTTTGCTCTTCTTCATGCTGCATCCTGAAGGCATCAATTGTAACATTATTAGATATATTATGGATCATCCATCTTTCTGAAAGTTTCAGCTGAAACACTTTTCATTCAATATTCTTAAGAATCTTGAAGAGTCCATATCTTTTTTGGTCAAGCTTCTTTGAAGATTTGTTTGAATGAATATTTTTAGCTTCCAGCCATATATTGTCTCTTGTTTTTTTTATAACTTCTTTTACTATTTCCATCAATTTCTTGGCTTTTTCCCAACTTCTTTATAATCTAATAAGAAATTCTTCTAACTTTGGAAATTCTGTTTGTACTATCAGGTTTTTTCATAGATATCTTCCAAAATTGAGTTCAAAAGATGTCCTTTCTGTCACTGTATATTTCTTGCTATTATATTAGAATTCTACTGCTGCTAGCTATTCTATCCAATTATTCTACTAGTAATTAACATAATGTTGTAAGAATGCTTCTATTTCCTGGTTTATCCTTTCTTTTTGTTCATTAGTTTGAGGATGATACACCATAGATAGTATTCTCTTTGTTTCTAAAGCTGTTAACAATTCTTTTATGAATTTTGAAGCAAATTGTGGTTCTCTATTGCTCAAAACCTTTCTTGATATTCTATATAGCTTCCAGACTCAATGAATTTTTGTAATTCTTTGTGATGATACTGTTGTTGTTGTTGCTTTGAGTTATATCATTTTTATGAATTGATCTACAATAATCACAATAGTGTCTTTTCCTTTTGATTGTGGTAATAGTCTAATATCAATGTTGATTTTCTACTATGGTTTTCCTGGTATTTCCAATAGATGAAGCTCTTCAGCCTTCTTCTAGTATTATACTTTGTTCTATTGGTACTTCATATATCCTTGAACATATTTCTTGACATCTTCTTTTATCTCTAGCTACCAATAATTTCTTTTAATCAATTTAATCATTTTTTGTTGTCCTGAATATCCAATATCTGTAGAAACATAATTTTCCTATAGAATTTGTTCTTGAATCTTCTTATTATTAGGAATGTAAATTCTTCCATCAACATAAACTATGTCATTGTCTTCCCAAGCTTGTCCATCTTGTTTATCCAGTTCTTTCATTACTTTGTATTCTCTAGTTCTATTTCATCATATTTCTTCTAGTAAAGTGGTTTCTTCTACCACTTGTTTTTTTCATATCACTTTGATATCTGCTATTATCTGTTATCTTGTTCAAAGTTTTTCTTTTAGCATTTGAATATCTTTGTTGTCATCTTTAGTATTCACCTAATTCTTTCTTGATAAAATGTCTGTTTTCATATTTGATTTCCCAAGTATATGTTATAGTATGAAATCATAGTCTTGTAATTTTAAGTATCACCTTACTTGTCATCCATTTAGTTTATGAAGTTTCCTGAAATACTTGAGATTTTTGTGATTTATCCAGACTTTGAACTTTTCTGTAGCATCTAACAGGTACTATCTCCATTTTGTTAGAGCTTTTATGTTGTAGCAACCACTTGTAGTATACTTACTTCAGCAAAGCTCACAGAAGGCTATCTAGTAGTGGGGATTATAAGAGAACTTGACAAGGAGCCTTTGCTATATTGCTCCTCTGTATATACTATTACATTGTGGTCCATACTACAACAATATTAACCAGCTCTTATATCCATATGTCTACCTCATGTTTTCTTACTAAGACCACCATGCCATATACATGTGCCTTGACATCATACTCTTAATCTCTGCTGTACATGTGCACACCATGTATACACCATGAGGTACTCTTGTCCCTTGATGTCATCTCTAACCCTAACTCTTCTCTAGACCCTTCTCAATCCTTCTAGACCCTAAGTCTTTCCAGACTGCTCTAGACTACTCTTGCTTATATCACATGACTTCCAGGTCACATGCTCTCCATCTGTTGTAGACTAATAATAATACTATTTATCTATGTTTGGCTAACCCTAACCCTAGCCAAAGTCTGTCCACACTCTCATCTTATAACATTTTACTATTGCTAATAGTTCTTTGTCATAAATCTCATAATTTCTTTGTACTGGTTGCATTGTTCTGGATAAGAATGCTATAGATTTTCATTTTCTCTCTTGTTTCTAGAATAAAACTCCTCCTATTACATGTCTTGAAGCATTTGTTTTTACTCTGAATTTACCTTCCCTCTTTAGCAGAAAAAGTATAGGTTAACTCATGATTTTGTTCTTAAGCTCTTCAAACACTCTTTGATGTTCTTTTGTCCAGTTCCATTCCTTTTTTCCTTTAAATTCATTAAGAGATCTTGCTATATGACTGAAGTTCTTGATAAATTGTCAATAGAAATTTGTAAATCCTAAAAAACTCTCCATCTTTTTAATCTTAGTAGGTGTATTCCACTCTTTTACTGTCTTGACTTTATCATTCTCCATTTGGACTTGTTCTTGTCCAATGACTACTTCCAGAATCAGAATTTCTTTCATATTAAAATCATATTTTGACCTTTTGAAACACAAATTGTGTTTCTCTGCTATTTTCAAGAATTGGATTGTTTGTTCTTCTAGTTCTTCCATTGTTTTTGCTGGAATCACAAAGTTGTCCATGTAATTGGCTAATATTCCTTCATGCAATAATTTCTAAAAGATACTATTTATCATCTTTTGGAAAGTATCTAGCAAGTTGCATAATACATAACTTGAGGTTCAAATAAACCTTTGTTTGTCAGAAAGACTGCTTTCTACTCATTTCCTTTCTTGATTTGTACATTATTATATTCTTAGATCAAGTCTAATTTGTTGAAATATTTTGCCTCCTTTAATTTGTCAATGACTTCTCTAATTAAAGATAATGGTATCTTGTCCTTTATTATAACCTGGTTCAACTTCCTATAATCTTGTACCAATTGTAGTGATCTGTCCTTCTTTGGAATATAGAAATATAGTGCTGTATATCTTGACTTGAACTCCACTATTAATCTAGCTTTTAATTGTTCATCTAGCCATTGGTTTAACACTTCTTCTTTCTTAATTGTTATTGCATAGGCTTTTGTATTCAATTCCTTTGGGATTTCTTCTATCAAGTTAATCTCATAGTTTTATTCTCTTCTTTCTAGCAGTTTTTCAAATTTTTTCTTGTTGAACAAGTGTGTGAAAGGTCAAATATATTCTGGAAGATCTTCAGAATTTGTTGGGTCTGGTTTTTTTTCTATCTCCTATTATTCCTTGTTGTTTGTTTCTGTTACCTATATTCTCCTAGTTTTGAACTTAATATCTTGATGCTTCATCTTGTATGATTCTGAACATCTTTTAAACTATATTTTCCCATCTTTGAAATTATCTTTGGATTTCCCAATATCCATGGACAATCCTCATCCTCTATATGTTGTTCCTGTTCCTGTTTTATAATCATGTTGTCCTTTGGTAAATTCATATCCTTGTCTAACAGATGTTATTGCTATCTTCTACTCCTTGAGTGTCTCTGGTCCAGCAATTGGTGGATACCCCAGTATTATCTTGATTATGTCTGCTTGTATATTCTTCTTCAATAAGAAGATTGCATGTAATTTGTCTGTGTCTGCTTTCATTGCTAGAGCTTCAAATTCTATCATAAAGTCTGTTGTATTCTTCCTTTCTTGCTTGAAGGTCTCAATCTTCCATTCTGTGTCTGCAGCCTTGGTCTTGTCACTAAATGTCTTCTTTATTTCTTATACAAAGTCATCCCAATCCTGGGTTTCTGTTTCTTTGTCTAGCTCATTGAGCTTTTTCTGTGCATAAATACCTGCTACACCTCCTCTAAGACAGGCAAGGATTACTATGATCCTATCATTAGTTTCCATGATCCTGTTACTCTTAAGGAATAATCTCATTCCTCTCAACTAGTCCTCAAATTTTGTTCTATTCCCATTAAACCATCCTGGGTCTGGGACTATGTTCTTAGGTATTTCAGCCTGTCCATTATTATCTTGTGTTAGTACTAGTGCTGTCAATATTTTGTTTGTGTATTCTGTTGTTCTTCCTGAGGCTTCATTTATAATCTGCAAAGATTCTAGTCATTCTGATAATGGTTCTATATTGTTGTCTTGATATTAACTCATTTTGTTTCTTGTGGACTAACTACATATGTATTGTTCTTTTTCCAATGGTTAAACCATCAATAATTCTTTGTGAACTAACTACTTCTATACTCTCCTTTTACAAGATAAGCTTGCCAATGCTTTACCAAATGTTACAATCTTAAGCTTGGCTCAGGTTGCAACTTAGGCAAAGTATCACAAATAAGATACTCACTGGTTGTGATACT
>Ga0157364_1004197_pt1 | contig 14313 bp, 11 predicted proteins | sample AttsexASBM2_FD_111476 | JGI IMG/M metagenome (GOLD analysis project Ga0157364, IMG submission 111476) | Fungus gardens microbial communities from leaf cutter ant in Ribeirão Preto, State of São Paulo, Brazil - Atta sexdens ASBM2 | ecosystem: Host-associated > Fungi > Mycelium > Unclassified ... | reverse complement strand
GTTTGTTAGGCAGTACGCGCGCGCGCGCGTATATGTGTGTGTGTGTGTGTGTGTGTGTGTGTGTGTGTGTGTGTGTGCGTGTGTGTGTGTGTGTGTGCGCGCGCGCGCGCGCGCGCGCGTGTGTATTTATCATATTTTAAAAGTTTTGTTAGAGGTTTGATTATATATAATAATTTGTTGAAAAAATTTACAAGTTGCAAGATACATTGAATATATGAATTATTTTATTTTCTCAATTGTATTAATATTAGCATTAAAAAGCTGATAAAATGTGAACAAATTTATTTATATATAACTTTATAAAGACTGAATAGAGATTGTCAATAAAAATTACATTCTAAGAGTGTCATTTTATTGAATATCGACATATTTAAAAGAACAAATCCTTTCTTCTTCATCTTTTTTACTTTTTTTTTAAGTGTATTTACTCTTTTTATGTGCAACCAATGTACTCTTTTTGTGCGACCGAGAGTTAGCAACCTTAGGAAGAGTTCCCAGATAGCACATACATTTAAAATCGGGATATAAGCAAAGTTGCATTAACCTATTTTGCGTCCATGGACTGAATTAATATTTTGAGTGATGTCTTTTAAGATGTGATGTCATCTGGGTAAAGTTTCTTTAGGAGTTATATTAAATTAATTTAAGAATTAATTGACAAAATTTTCGTAAATCATTCATTTGTTTCAAAAATAGCAAAAAGTACACAAAAATATATAAATCGATAAAATAACAAGTTATTTCTCAATGAGGACAGAAAGCGAATTTAATCTTTTTTCACTATGAATCATTTTGTCTACCTAGACTTCAAATCATTTATATTAAGCAATATTATTTCAATGCTCAAAACTAAAAAAAATTAGTTACTGATCATTAAGTCTCGATCACTAAAGTCTCGATAATCTAACTGTAAAGACATCTGGTCGGCGAGAGATCCGTCGGGATTCGATTCTCGACTGAAGTAATATTTTTCGCAATAAATTATTCGCAGTTATTAGATTTTATTAACGTATGATAATTAATATTTTTTATTAAAAAATATTTATTGACATCAAAAATTATTAAATTGCCTGTATAATTTAATAAGTGATATTATTATTCTGCTCATGAATATGTTTTAAATCCGGAAAAACATTTTGGCCCCCGATATGCAGAATGTATATAAATTCACATAAAAAATATGTGTTTAAGCATTAAGATCCGCTTCGATATAAAATTCTTACCGCGAATATAGAATTCTTATTTAAAACAAAATTTTTTTCTAAAATTTGCCGCCCTGGACTATAGCCCATTTTTTCAGCACACTGAAAAAAATATGGTATCAACAGAATTATTTTAATTGAAAATAATTTTGTCAACTTACACAATAATATTATTATATTAATGAAACACGCTCTTGTTTTAATAATATTCTATTTGTTTCATGAATACTCTGTTATTAAAGATTATTTTTAATTAAAATGCGGTTGATATAACATCTTTCTTTTTCCTATGCCTAGTATGCCTTAATACAGCCCCGGATGTAAGACATCTTTCGTATATAGTGCATAATATATATTATATAATACATATACATAATTTTTAATATCCATTTCTTAATATAGATTAACTTTAATTTCGCTTAACTTGCTCTTTATTTTTTTCCTAGTTCTGAGAAAAAGATAAAGAATTAGAAAAAGATAAAGAGTTAAGCTGAGATTAAAGTCAATGAATTGATGGAAATAGAGACAAGATGTCTTATGTCCAGATGTTGGACAATATGTGCGATACTAGGTTTATTTGCATCAATAAATATTTAATAATGTGTTGCGTTATCATAAATAAATATAATATCGGATTATTGAAAAATATGGTTACCTTGGGTAAATGGATTATCCATTTCAGGATGCTTGTTCTTATACAACGTCGTTGTTTAATTTTCTACCGTTTCACTCCACTTTCCACGATCGCCTCACTGTCCCGGGTGCTCACTGGACTATTACGTACTTTCTACTGCTCGTTACAGATAATCAGTGGCGAACAACCTGCCATCGACAATGCGTGCGGTTTGCTAAAGCGAACCTGTGATTATTAAGAGTCTAAATATCATGTGTTTTATAATAATTAATTTAGGCGATTAATTTAGGCGTTTTGACGTTCTCAAAATAAATTTTGAAAAAATCTACATTCTGGGGAAAACGCAAGTTCAACATTTAATAATACGAGGAATTTTCGTTTAAAAATTAAAGCCATGGCATATTTTTCTCTTATCTTCAACTTTGACATTTCGTATCCGCGCGAGAACCATCTCTGCTTCCGAGAATACAGTCGCGATAATTTTTCAGCCATAACGATAATCAGTGCCAAAAGTCACACACTATCTAATCGCGTACTCTCTCCATAGAGAACACAATATTTATAAAGCGGATGCACCCGTCTCATTTGATTAGTCGACATTCAATTGATCTCTTTTACGATGTCGCGATTTCTTTTGCTTTTCTCGCAAGTCGTTCTGTTCCTCTCGGCGAGAGCCTCATCGGAGGTGAAAGAGCCGACCTGTCGAATCATCGACGGTTACAACATTTGCCACTATAAAGGGGTGCTCGTCGAAGTTACGCAACGCCGTTTCGAAGATCGATTGGACATCAGCAATCTAAATCTTCTGGCAATTCGAGAAGATGCCTTTAAGAACGTGACGGCGACGCATTTGTATCTGAATCAAGGCAATCGGATATCCGTGTTGAAGAGGGGATCCTTTCGCGGTTTGCCCAACTTGGAGCGTCTCCACTTGGACGATAACGTGGTACCGTTGTCGGAGCACTTGTTCGCGGAATTGGGACACCTACAGTCGCTGTCATTGATCTTCAACAAGATCAATTCAATACCGAAAGACTCATTTGCCGGCCTGTCAAGTCTGATGTGGCTTTACTTAGGTCATAACGATATCGAAGCGATCGAGGCAGAATCTTTCTCAAATCTGAATCCTGAGCTGCTATATTTGTGGCTCAATAACAATAAAATCACTCGCATCGCCCCGGGTTCTTTCGCCGGGTTAACCGAACTGAATCGCCTCCACTTGGACTACAATCGGCTGGTGGATTTGCCAAGTGGTGTCTTTCGAGGATTGAACAAGTTGGAGGTTCTTTACTTAAATGACAATCAGATAACGAGCATCTCCAGGGCGCTTCTCCGTGACTTGGTTGATTTGAAGAGACTCTTTCTTCAGCAGAACGAGATCAGTGCTCTCGAGCCGGAAATGTTCCGGGAGTTGTCACAACTGGAACTACTGCGATTAAACGGAAACAAACTGTCTCACATTGTAGTCGGCACTTTTACTGGGCTCTCCAATCTGAAAGAGATCAAGCTGTCTGACAATAACATCCAGACAATGGATAATGGCGTTTTCACTGATTTAGTCAAATTGCGATATCTCTACTTCGGTGGCAACAATTTTACCGAAATCGACAAGGAGGTCAGTGGCCTCTCAGATGTTACGGTCATCATGGGATAGAGATCTACTTGTATAGATCAGCGTATAATTCTTTCATATAATTAATAAAAAGAAAGAAATAAATAAATCCTTGATTGCAACCTTATGCGTTATCATATTATTATGTTTCAATGTGATTTATATTCTTTATATTGAGAAACGCATACTGAAGTTAATGAGACTTGAACTAATGGCAGCTCGTGAGATAGAAATTAAATATTTCTCGATATGTGCGTGACAGTCTCACTGATCAGATACGCGGAGAAAAGAAACGACGCAAGTGGTATTGCTAGATAGTAGGTAACGTAGGAAATATTTCTTCTAATCTAACAATACAGAATATACCTACAATACATTGCGTTGTATAATATATTAGAATCAATGCTGAGAGTCAGATTCAATATCACGACGTCGCTATTTTAGACGTGATGTTTATCTCTCCTTCTTAAGGCTCTTCTACTTATTGAATTTCCATGAAAGTCGGAATATTTTCGGAGATGCACCGAAAAGAGATGCGTCGCCTCTGGCGGATTTTGTTACCCTCTTTTCACGTCGCGAGTCTTGTATCCCGGCGAGACTTTCATTACCGAGATATCCTCCTTGAGATTCTCTTCCAAAAGCTTCTCTATGAATCTGTGATACCATTTATTGAGAAATTGCGCGAAAAATTCGAGGATATCTCTGTGCGAAGATTAACAATGCCTTAAATTAAAGAAGAAATCTCTCTCTCTCTCTCCCTCTCAGTTAAGAAAATTGCTTAATAAAATATATTTGTTTTGTTTCTTTATTCTCAATATATATATATATATAATCCGAAAAATATACTTTGAAAAACTTAGAGCAGGATAAACTCTAAAGGATTGAAATATTATACGACGTACCAACTCGTGCCAAGTATTTCCAGGTAAGTTTCCTCTTTTTCTTTTAATTCTAACCTCACAAAAAGATGTACATTTCGTTTGTATGGGAAATTTTTTCCAAAGAGCAGAAAATGAGAAACTGCTCCAGCATGGTGAAGATATCTCTAAATATTTTTCGCAAAGAAAGAATTCTCGGGCGGAACCTCCGCTGCGTTGCTGAGATTGCCTCGGATAATGAAACTCGGCCAAAAAGAAAAAAGAAAGGGTATTAAAGGAGCATTTTGAAATGCAAGATGTCACGCGACGAGAGAAGCTGATGCGGTTTAACAACAGTACCTATCTGGAGACACTAGTGTCTCGATGCTAAAAATGTTTAAAATAACCGCGACGGCAATCGTCGCTTAGGGAAGCACGCAATTTTTTGTAAATATCATATCGTCTGCAAACTTGGATACAAAGGGTTTTGGTTGAGTTTGTGAAGCACCGAAAATCCCCACGCAGAATTTTTAAATTTTACAGATATATAGGTAGACATGTAATATTGTTTTTGTGCGACAGCGTTGGATTCAGCGCACGCAGTACACGCGACGAGCGTTGCACGTGCAAACGCTGGACGGTGCGGAAGAGATGCCGGAGAGGGGATGTAGGAGGTTTGAGGTCGCATTGATTTTGTCTAGACAGGGTGGAGACTGCTCTCGTGGTATCATTCTCCGTGTTCACGGTTTGGTATGCTGTCAGATCAGCGTAGTGCTCGTCAGTCGAGATGTCCCGTTTAGCTTCCGCCGTTCGTTGCTACGCGAGGAGAAACATCGCTGTCCGGGCCGCTTTTTTCTGTGAAATTAAACGACGGACGCTTTATTAAAATAGTAATTATTAGTTGTTATATCAAAATTATCAAGGATTCTATTTGTTACAACAATATCGTGATACGATGATATATGAAGAACATAAAGCAATTGTTGCGGATAAACATAGAAAATGTGACGTTAAATTATTTGAAAAAAAAATTCGCGTATAATAAACAAATGTTACATCAAAATAATACTAAATCTTTTTTCCCGTTTGCTCTTTTTTCAGGAACGCCTTCGACTCCGATAATGCCAGGTGGTACACCCGGCACACCATCCTCTAAAGCAAAGGTAAGTTCACATTCCGTTGAAATAGAAACTTCCTCATTCCTAGCATTTTTATGTAATCCATGCAAATTTTGTCTCGTAGGAAAAGATAATGTTGCGGGCGAAAGTTGTGGTGGCTCTGTATCCTTTTCGAGCCATCGAAGGCGGCGATTTGTCTCTTGAAAAGGTAAAGATGAAATAAAATTTTATATATATATATATATATATATATATATATTAACACACACGCGCGCGCACGCACACACACACGCACACACACACACACACACGCGCGCGCGCGCGCGCGCACGTATATGTACATATGTATATAATAAAAAGAGGAAAGTTATAAATTATTACAATATACATATAACGTATATAAACACATATTATTATATTAAATTAAAAATAGAATATTTATTCTTCTGATTTTACGAGTCTAGGGTGCAGAGTACGAGGTCTTGGACGATTCTCAGGAGCATTGGTGGAAAGTTAAGGACGAGAATGGGTATATAATTCTTTTTGAAATAGCTTTAAAAATTGCATCTGCACGACTTGACTCTTCTTTATGGCAAACGAGTTAGCTACGTCTTATCTATATATATTTTTTTTGTCTTATACATACGTCGCAGTAGCAGCGATTAACCGACAATCGTGAAAGAATAATTGGTTGTACGCGCACAATGCAAACAATAATCTTAATGGTACTCTTTGTATAATCATCGATAATTATTCATAATAGTCAGATTGTTTACTTATGCATTTAAAATATACGTAGTGAAAAACGGGTTGCAGAAAGCTATATAATGCGCATTTAATTGCAGATCGATCGGCTATATTCCTAGCAACTACGTTAAAGAGAAGGAATTATTGGGACTACAGAAATACGAGTAAGTAATAATCTTTTTCTACAAATCACCGAATTTAGTATCTCTTGAATCTCATAACATTTTATTGTTTTTTCCATTTTTTGAATTATCACTTATCAAAATTTAGTTAGAAAAAAATATTTTTCCAGCAGAACTTGAACAGCGCTCGGTAATGATCTCATATAAATCGTAAGATGATACATGATAAGGGTAAAAAAATGGTTCCACTTGCTGTTGTAGATGGTACGTAGGTGATATGTCAAGACAACGCGCCGAGTCATTGCTGAAACAAGAAGATAAAGAGGGCTGTTTTGTCGTTCGTAATTCGTCGACGAAAGGGCTTTACACGCTCTCACTTTATACGAAAGTGTAAGTTAACAGTACAAGTGGCCTCCACTGACTGGCTTTAAATTATTTCACCTTTCAATTGTCGATAATTTAAGATTTTTTTGCTCTGCCGTAGGCCACATCCCCACGTGAAGCATTACCACATCAAACAAAATACCCGCGGAGAATTTTACTTGTCGGAAAAGCATTGCTGTGGCTCCATTCCCGATCTAGTTAATTATCATAGACACAACAGCGGTGGTCTAGCCAGTCGATTGAAGACCAGCCCCTGCGATCGTCCTGTACCACCGACTGCCGGCCTCAGTCATGGTTGGTAAAATTTAATTTATATATGTACATTTTCTTCATTCCTTAATATTAATATATTTCATATAAAACACGCATAAGAAGTATCAAGAAAAATTTTTTTTTTTATATAACGCTACATAATGGCCGACGGTCTTTTTATAGACAAATGGGAAATCGACCCAGCGGAATTACATTTGTTGGAGGAGCTTGGATCCGGCCAATTTGGAGTCGTGCGGAGAGGAAAATGGCGCGGCTCTATCGATGTCGCCGTGAAAATGATGAAAGAGGGAACCATGTCCGAGGATGATTTTATAGAAGAAGCTAAAGTAATGACGTAAGTCTCAATCTATTTTCCGCAATTTTCAATAAACAATTCTAGATAGTCGACTGAAATCCTTTGAATTCAATCAAAAACTATATAATATTACAACTTATTCTCTAAATAATATCGATATCGATCTTTTTAAACTATATTTATCATAATAAATTTTATTCGTTTGTGCAGAAAACTGCAACATCAAAACCTAGTCCAGCTATACGGCGTTTGCAGTAAAGATAGACCAATATATATTGTCACGGAATACATGCGGCATGGATCTCTTCTCAACTACCTCCGCCGTCATGAAACCTCATTAGGTGCAAACGTTGGCCTCTTGTTAGATATGTGTATACAGGTAACGCAAATTCCGTCTTGCAGACAGTAGAACATGTTACATGTGGCGGTCATCAACAAAATTCTAGTTATCAAAATTTTCTGAATATTTACATTTTCTGGTATTTACATTTTTTTATATAGGTTTGCAAAGGAATGGCATATTTAGAGAGGCACAACTATATACACAGAGATCTTGCAGCACGTAATTGTCTGGTGGGATCGGAAAATGTAGTAAAAGTTGCAGATTTTGGTTTAGCTAGGTATAAACTATTTAATTTTATTTTTATATTCCTACATTTTATAAAAATAGAAAGCTCAGTGTAAGCGAATACTAAAATTTAACTGATGAATATTTTCAGGTATGTACTTGATGATCAATATACCAGTAGCGGTGGCACTAAATTTCCTATTAAATGGGCGCCTCCGGAAGTTTTAAACTACACGCGCTTCAGTTCGAAATCGGATGTGTGGGCATACGGAGTACTTATGTGGGAAGTGTTTACGTGCGGAAAGATGCCTTACGGTCGCTTAAAGAATACGGAAGTCGTCGAGCGAGTGCAGCGAGGAATTATTTTGGAACGACCTAAAGCATGTTTCAAGGAAGTGTATGAGGTAAATTGTGCTTATGTTTTTCCATTCCTCGTATATTGTGTATAGAATCACGAGTTTATGGATTTGATTCTAGGTGATGCGCAAATGCTGGGCTCACTCTCCGGAAGTACGACCGTCCTTCCGCGTCCTGAAAGAGCAGCTGATTAGCGTCTCTCAAGGATTAGTCAACGATTGACTCAACCTTTTGCGGTGTATGCGCCTGTCCTCACCATCCTGCCGATCGATCCGCTCGACGGCAAAATCGTCGCCGTCATCGGAACGATTGCCCTCTGCCGGTCTACCCTCGTCAAACTTGCCGTACAATTCAGCAACGTTGCCGTCGCGCAAGACACGCGCGCCGGCTTCCCCGCCGCCTTCCACAATCGATTTCCCTCGTCGTTTCTCATCGACTACGTGCAAATCAAAAAGAGAGGGCTCCTCGTCGCCGAATACACCCGGGCATCAAGCTAGTCAACAAAAACCATCTTCGAGCTCGACTAATAACGTGTGTGACGTTTGCAGTTCCTACGGACATCCGTGGATTGAAATATGCAAGGCGATACGAGCCACTAAAGGTAAATGAGTAAAAAGAGTGTGTGTACGTGTAATTGAGTAATTTACATTACTCTCCATTGCGAGCTATTAGAGAGCCGTAATATGGAGAAGTGATTCTAACGAAACTCCATAAGCGTTAATGCCTCACTTCTTTCGTCTACCCTCTCCTCTTATCTCTCGTCCCACTCCGTATGCATCTCTGAACATCTTGGGACAGATGTATTCCGTATATTACGTGACTTTACTCTGGGATGCGTGATACTCTCTACGTGCGTTTCACATACTATTTTTCCCATATAATTTTTAGATTTTACTCTGTATCGTCATAAATACATTTATATAGAACAATAGTATTTATTGATGGCCTTTGCAACAGATGCAATATTCAACTTGTGATTCCGCTTAGAATAAATCATTTTTTATTATTATTTTGACAAAGATAATAACACAACTTTTAATCAGAGATATTGTTTCTGCTTAATAAACCGATTTAATAAGTAAACCGTTTCCGTTTGTTTATACTTAACATAATTATAACCATTACAACTAATAAGTATAACTGTGAGATAAAAGAAAAGAGTGAAAGATATAAAGCAAGTTTATATTTTATTTTACGAATTGATTGAACGTAATACTTATTTGGAGTTAGCCTAATGGAAAATCATGAATGGTAAGTAACATACATATCATTCGCATTCATTAATTACTCTTATTATAAATTTCATTACAAATTTATAAATTATAAATCTTGTATAAAGTGTAAATACAATTAAATAGCATATAATAAAATTAAATAGTTTAAAATACGTTATGGACATCGAAAACAAAGAAAGTTAGCTAAAAATATATGTTTCAAGATCATTTTTATGATAAATATAATGGGCGTAAACATTTTTTTTTTAAGCGTAGATGGTGTAGATGATGTAGACATTTATTAAAACTATATTCGACTCATTTACAAACTTTCTTCGATATGAGTATAAGAGAAAACTTTTTTGTGTGATCCGACGTAAGAAGTGAATCTGTCGCTCGAATATCGAACTTTCGAGGAAGCAGCACTGGTATCGTAAATATAACAAAAAAAAAGTACTTTTCTCTAATATGTGATATTTCTAATTAAATTACATTCTATTTTTATAAACAAATAATAAGTGTAATAGATTTTGGTCACTTATGGCAAAGGGCATTAAAAATACAGGAATTTTGAAGTCTTCTTACACGGAATTATCATTTGCCTTTTGATGTCTGAAACAAAAAAATATAAGAGATTATGCATTTTGCAGTTAAAAAGGAATTATCTCGATTGAATATATTTTGAGATTGTTGAGTTATAACATTAAGAACTCTCTCAATTAATCGATATATTTTTAAAGGCATTAGATACATAAGATACACATAAAGATATAAACTGTACTAGATAAATTTACAAAAGTTAATTATGTACGTACAAAAAGTACAGGATATAGAAATGTGGAGATGCTCTTCTCCGTATATCCCGATTGTACTTTACAAGTATATTCACCCATATCGGGCCAATCAAGATCCGTTATCTGCAGATCGCCACTAGGTAGAACAGTGTGTCTCGTGTGTGTGGTGGGACTTATGATTTTGCTCGAATTATCTAACCAGAATAGATAAGGCGCTGGGTGACCCACGACTCTGCATGGAAGAATTACCGTGTTTTCATTAAGAGCAAATCTCCAAGAGGCGTGCAAGGTGATAGTTGGCTGACTCTCACTGTTGCATTCGGTAGCCTTAGTGCCTAGTAGATGTAGACAATATAATCAGACAATTCCGTAGATAACATCTATTCAGTTCAACAACGAAATATATTGTTGTACCACTTACTATTAACGAGGAGTACCGTCGGCGTCGATTGAGCTACTACATTTTTAGATACGGACACGCAATACTTTAAACCTTGATCTTCAACTCTGACGCAATCGATCACATATGTGGAAGTGATTTGACTAAGCCCTTCCCATTCCGTGGATATATGGTTACTCGTTTTTTGAGCCCGTGAGATCAACTCTTGAATCTGCAAGAGGAATATATATACACACGCATATATATATACACGCGCGCGCGCGCGCGTGTGTGTGTGTGTGTGTGTGTGTGTGTGTGTAGCGTGCGTGCGTATGTAAAAAGGTCGGTATGTAAAAAGAGTACGTTGCTATATAACTCCTTTATCATAAATCACCGAGGATATCTTTCTCAGCATTAATTAACAAGACCGACCTGCCTTTCCGGCTCGTTTCCTGTTATCCAATAAACCTGGGGCGGCGGATTTCCAACTACCTCACATTGCAGTTCGACGCGACTCCTAAATGAACACGAAAGGAATGCGATCACATTACTTTCGCGTCTATGTGTGCACTAAAATCGTTACTTTATATCGAAGCAGTATATATTTACCCGACGGCAACTTCTAAGGAATCCGGCGGATTCTGCAAAATTCTGGTCCACGTTGTCGTGAAGCCACTCTAGAACGAAGATATAGTATTACGTATATAGTATTACGGAGAAATTATAGATACAAAGCGGAAATAGAGAATTCGACTCGTTGTGTGTGAAGAACGGAGTTAAAAGCCGCGCGATGGCTCTTTTAGTTGATGAAATACGAAATGAAATAGATCATGAAAAGTTGAAGAAATTTATAACTTTATGTTCGTTGATTCAAATGATAAATAGAATTGACATTAACTCATAACTAGAACATGATCCATTTTTTCTAATTTTTAAATAATTTGAAATAATTATATTTACACACACACACACACACACACACACACACACACACACACACACACACACACATTCTCGTTTTGATATTTGATTACTTGTCGTAATATTGCTTCATTATAATTTATCTGCAACTTTAATTTTATTCAATAGATTTTTATCAAGATTCTACAAAAATATCGTATTAATCATATATCAAGATTAATAATCGTTGTTCTTCTATTATATTATTTAATTTTGTTTTAATTGATAGTTATATTATTTTTTTACGATTTTAAATAATTTTATATTTCGCAATCTCTTATTTTTCACACTTTTGTTCACTACTTGTATAGATTAATTATATTTATACTAAGTTCAAGTGTTACAATTTTGTTATACAGTTGAAAATACATAGTAAATTAAAACTACATAGTAAGAGAAAACTTGAGTAGGATCCACAAGTACAAGAAAATGTGTTTCTGTTACGGAGAAATGAAATATACCTTTTTCATGCCGGCTGGTTTAATCTCACTTTTCAGTCTATTCGGTGCGCTGGGATGACCGACGTTTGCCCGCGTGTATGATGCATTTGTCATCAGAAAGAATGTCAAAGGACTTCCGAAGGCTACGTCGGTCGCGACGACGAGCGTCAAAAGATAAGCGAGGCCCAGCTGCATCTAGAAAGAGTCACTTATGGAAACTTGCCGTAACGTATCGTTAATCGTTAACAATTATTAGGAAGTATATACAAAATGTTTGGAGATTTTCCTTCGAACCGAGGACAAGGACTTGTCGCGTTTCGCAAAGTCTGGACGATCTCTACCGAATTAATTATCTATCTCCACAGCAATACCGAATTTACTGCAGAATTTCAAGTTCGAAGGACTGGATAATGAAATACAAAAGATTTTGCGCTGAAGTGATATTTGTATCATGAATGCTCAATACAACGTATTCCTTATATTTTAGATAGCATATACAATATGTATATATGGTGTCTCTCGCTAAGTAAATCCTCCCGAGTCGTATCAATCCTTCCTTCTCATCCTTGAATAAACTTTTTCTTTAACAGCATTGACTACTAAAAGAATATCTAATAATTCTCCTTCACAGAACGAATCAGTATTCATTGAAATGCAGCTCAACTCTCCAAAAGATGAAGCAAAATTATATATTAGGTATAGTAAAAAGAAATCCATTATTTTTCCATTCAATTTCATGCAAAAATAATAGATTTCTTTTTACTACACCTAATATATATATGTATGTATGTGTATGTATATATATATATATATATATATATATAAAATAATAAAATGAGATTTTTGTTTTTTGGTTCAAATTGCATTTTTTGCTTCATCTTTTGGAGAATTGAGCTGTATTTCAACGAATATATATATATCTATAATTATGTTCAAGTACAAAAATTCTACCTGAAAATAGCGGAGGAAGGAATCTTATCGTCCGCTCGTCCCATGCGTGGCTTAGTTGACAAAAAAATTCCTCGATCGCTCACGATTAGAGAACTATGTAGATATACCTTCTTGCGAGAGAGGGAAGCGCTGACTCAGAGGTGCGCTTAGCGAGGAAACACCCTGTATGCACGCGCGAATAAGTAGCGATTAATTTACACCGATTCGAGCAACCGCCTTAATATCTCGTGTCTCGGCCGACCGCTGAAAAAAAGATACGCGAATGAGAACGATAGATGCACTCTTCCGTCCTGATTGCATCAGCCGTTTTAACCCGGATTGGTTTGCCTCAGCCACCTTGCAATGGAGAGGGAAGCGGACCGAAACGACACGTGCGCGAAAGGTACGCTCCATTGATGCGGATGTCTTTACTCTTCAATTTTCCTTCTTACTTCTTTATTTCTTTATTTCGCCGGAAAACTTCGATTCGACGCCGAAAGCTTTTATCCGATGGTGATCTCCTCGCGAGATTTGCAAGAGAAATCTTTTGTCGCGCTTATGAAGATGCTTATGCGTGTTTACATTACAATCGGTAAACCGATTTCGAAGCAATCCGATTGTTTCTTTGAAGAATTTTTGACAATTGAGCTTGCGGAAAACTATAAAAACGCGAAATCTACCATCCCGAAGAAGATAAAATGTTGCGTTTAATCACATTTAAATTCATTCTCAACAGAGAGAATTCGCGAGCCATCAAGTATCGTATCGCCGATAAATTATACAGTATATACCTATCGAGGCAACAATCAATTAAATGAACGATTTAATTTTCGGTTTATCGGCTTAGATAGTTTCGCGCGATTGAAGCTGGGACAACATGCGTGTGACTTACCTTCAATATGCGTGGAATAATGCGAGCGCTGCGATTTTTCGGACGATAGTGCGCTATGCTCGGTGGTGAGTGCCGAGTGAGTCGGAGGTGGCGAAAAGAAAAAAGGGGGAGGAAAAAGGAAGAGAAGCAGTTTGTCAACTACTGGTGAATCGAGGGACTCGACTGAATAGCGGTATAACAGTTATTGGTCCATTTATATATTTCGAATGTAACAGCGGGCGCCCTTCCCTTTCCCCGATTGGCCGTTATTACCGGGAGTAGGGCGATAATACCACCAGCAAACAATCGAATTCATTATCTGCCATGGGTCGTTTGTACGCGCGTAATAGGTATCTCCCCAATTTGTTTTCTCCGCCCTCATCTAGGTTTCCCCTCAATCGATTTTTATGTCAAAAGGACGACACAATAATTACTTTTATTGAAAGAGCGATCATATCGAGAGGAAGATGACTCCAATTATCCGTCAGGTCCATCCGTCACCGCCGCGTCGCCGCCGCCGCCGCCGCCGCCGCCGCCGCCGCCGCCGCCGCCGCCG
>Ga0157364_1004196_pt1 | contig 14313 bp, 10 predicted proteins | sample AttsexASBM2_FD_111476 | JGI IMG/M metagenome (GOLD analysis project Ga0157364, IMG submission 111476) | Fungus gardens microbial communities from leaf cutter ant in Ribeirão Preto, State of São Paulo, Brazil - Atta sexdens ASBM2 | ecosystem: Host-associated > Fungi > Mycelium > Unclassified ... | reverse complement strand
TCAATTATACTTCGGAAACCTAACATTTACCTAACATTTTTCTAAAATTTAACTTGTAACATTATTTTCAGCATTGAAAAATCGATAAGAAATCCCTTATCTAATTTAAAAACAATTTTTTGTAAATTAGTGTTATCGAGCGAAAAAAAATGGGAAAAATTACTGCCGGATAATCACGTCCGCATCTTGCATTTCCGATCAATTCGACGTGTCACACGACAATCATCGGTTTCTCTTTCCCTTCACACGCTCGTCTCTCTCCGGTGAATGGTAATCACGTAATCAGCCGCAGCAAGCGTCGTTTTGCACCGGCGAAACAATAAGGATTACACGGCGCGGCCAATCGCGCTGACTGATTTATTGTCGGATGACAGGTTTTGAAGAGGATCATAAACGACGAGCGCCTGTGCGTGCGTTGGCAATACACAGAACGGTATCAAACGCCAGAGAAGGTCGACCACGACCAGCTCTAAACGAGCTGTAACCCCGCGATTCCCACGTACTCGTCGTGGGATGCCATTCCTCGCCGCGCGAAAAACGGGACCTCGACAATGCGATCGGCGCGCAACACGAGCCAACGACAGGTGCGACAGGTCACTCGTTAGTCGTTGCCGAGTGGCGTGGGGGAATTTATAAATACTCGTTACTCAAATATCTACAATTGTCAGTAGGAAATGTTAAACTAAAGCCTAATCCAGCTTTGCGCTCTTTGATTTCTGCTTCTCGCTTTTGTACCATTTTTTATCTCCTGCCTTTTTGCCTCTCATCCTTTTTACCTTCTTTCTTTCCTGTCGCCCGAGATAAAAATTGACGAACTTGGGAAGAGGCAAGACACAGGTGAAAAAAAAATTATTATCGATGAAATGGTCGCAAAGAAGGAAAAAGCACGAAATAAAAAGTGTGAAGCAAGAAATATATTGCAGATCAGACTTAAACGAGATCCGAGGAAATCTCGCGTATATACCTTTCCCAAAAACTGTCCTTTGTAGTAGGCGTTCCCCTGCACGGGATCGACAACGTAGTCGCTTTCCTGCTCGCCGGAATTGTTCCAGGAAGAGGACATAGAGGGGCCTGGTGCCTTGACGACGCTAGTCGTTCTCGCCAACGAGACCGGCACGTTGCCGAAGCGGCCGCCGTTCGTCGTCGAGGTGATGTTGCTACCCGTGGTGGTGGCCACGTTGCTGGCCGACGTGGAGACGTCCTGAGCCAGATTGTTGTCGGTCCTGGAGGTCGACGGTTGCGCCGAGGAAGTCGCGTAAATGAGTGTGGAGGTCGGCGTTGCGGTCCGTGCCTCCTCCTCGTTCCGGAACATCGCCGAGCCGCCGCCGCCGATGTCCTTGAGGAGATCCGAGGGGACGGTAGGGTAGATGACCTGCCTCGAAGACAGCTCTACCTCCGAGGGTAAAGACGTGCCGTGCCTGCGGCTTCTTCGACGCACAAGGCTTTGCAGAGAGGCGGAGCCCTTGGAAAAGCCTTGACGCGACCGGCCGTCTGGCACCGACCTGGTGCTGCCAGTCCCAGCGGAATCGATCCTCCGCTTCGAACATTCCGGTTCCGAGACGGTGCGGATGGTCTCGTCGAACTCCTCGCGGTATCTTGCGACGTGGCAGCTGGTCGCCGCCACCTCGGCGGAGCGCAACTCGGTCCCGCACATCGTCTCCGACAGTAGACCGCGACTGTTTGTCGTCACATCGCGCGGTATGGCGCCCTGCACGTCGATTATACTCGGTGGTAACATCTCGATGACGATTGGAATTCTACGGAATCAGCAGCGCGCGAGCTTCGTTCCGCGTAGAACCCGTCATCGGCTTGACGAAAAAGCGTCGACGATTGTCACAATTCGAAGACTTCGTGGAAAAGAATTACATATTCGAACGCATTCAGGATCGTCGGTAGCACGATGGAACGTCGTCGACGATCGCGGTGGCGGTTTGCAGCTTTTCCGGGAGCAATCGCGAGATCTTGCAACTAGGGGTGCATTCGGTGTCGTCATATCTAGATCGACTAGATAATGATACGATTGTAGAGCGATTCCAAGTTTCTTCAAACGTCACCGACGTCGCGACGCCGACGTATCGAACCGATACTATCTGGTTCAGATTTAACAACCGGGAAGAGGACTGCGAAACTCGCAGGAATGGAGTCTACCGTCCACGCGACGACGCAGGAAATTGCGGTGATGTTAGACGAGAGATTCTCGTTCCCGTTGATTCGATTGCCCGTGTCACTCCTTCCAAGTTCAACAAGGTTGACATCAAGGTTGATATGTCACGCTTGTTTTTTAGAGCGAGACGGCTCGTCCCACCCCCGGCGAGCATCGCGACTCGCGACACACGTGCATCTCCGTTCAATAGTTGGCATCCGTCCCTCCGGATGCTCTCGCGAGGTGCTCTTCAAAGTACCGTCAATCACTATCGAACCGGGCACTTCACCAGGAAACAATGCTAGTTGATACTAGTCACCCCACGACAAATAGGGAGGTTCTTCCATGATCACAGAGAAGTCTTTTGTCACTTGCGAGTTTTTGTGCAAACCAGTTTCTTTACAAGTTTTTTTTTTCAACACGATGGCGACGTTCCCTAAGATGACTCCACGAACTAGAATGTTCCCGTGAAGATGCTTCTTGTACGTTTTTGTTTTTTTTTTTCCAAATCTCCGCGAACTCCTCGACAACACACGAACGCGTTTGTGACGCTTTCGCCAGCTCGCCTCAAGTCTCGAGTCTCGACTCGTAGCTGATGTACGAGTCCGCTCGCCACTGTTCGCCGCTGCGCCGACCTGACGACCGACACCCTCTGCCTCCGCTTCTTCTGCCCCCACTATGGGTAAAGTCAGGGCCGTACGATCGAGGGAAGAATCACAGTTGAATCGAAGAGTATCGTCGATTTCTTCTTCCACGCTCGCGCGAAATAAATTCTGAGACTATCTGTGTCTTTCATCGATTCATAATATACTGAGAAAACATGTACTAAATTTTAATAAATATTTTTTTTTTAATAGTGCCAATTAAAATTTATTTGCAATAAAAAAAGATAGTTCATCATAAATCAAATTAACGATTCCTGTCCAAGTATATCTGTATATTTAGCTAGTACTATTCAAACAAAATAATTGATTAAAATTTAGAATATTTTTTCAATGTAGAATCATCATAAATAAATTCTCAAACGTTGTCTCATGTTTTTTTCTTATTTACGAATTCCTGATTAAATATTACAGATAGAACGAATCCCGAAATGACACGGAAAAGAATAAAGTTTATTAAGCGTTAAGTAGTTTAATTGAAAGTAATTTTAATTAATTCAACTCTTAATTAATTCAATAACAGTATTAACAAAACAAATAACATCTTACTCAAATAAAAGTACGACATATTTGCTTCATTAATAAAATTATTGAATTAACAAGATTTCTTTCAATGACAGTATAATTCTTTTGACAATTTATAATTAGTATAATTTATCTATAATCAGTATAATTTTTTGTCAATGACAGTATAATTCAATAATTTTTTTTTAATTAGAATTAATTAATTTTATAAATTAATTTCAATTAGAATAATATTGTTAATATTATCATAACGTGATTAATATCATTTTTTTCAGTGCGATCATGTAATGTTAAACGATCTCAGAAAGAAATAACGAGATTGACTGATATCCCAACAAATGAGAATGGATTGAAATGAATTAAAATGGATTCAGATTTTCAGAAATATTGACGAATGTTAAAATAAATGCTTTTCAATCCTGAATGCATTTTTATTCATTTATAGGAATTGCATATCTTTATGCCTTTCAAAATAATATTAAGCCTAAAAATAATATTAGCTTTTTCTATGCACAACACACACATTGTGAATTCAATTAAAAATTTTGAATAGGAAATGTAGTTTTTCAATCCAATTGCATTCAATTGAATCCAATTAAATCCAAAAAAAAGTATTTGCTATTTAAAATATGCATTCGGATAGAAAAAAATTTCAATCCATTTTAATTCATTCTCATTTGCTGAGATAAGAAAACGTTAGTGAGTAACATTTTCTCTCTGATATTCGCTCATCGAGGACGAATAAGAAGGCAAGCGTTAAAAATGCAGGGAGAGCGAATGTCTCTGTTTTATTGAGACACGCAAATCGTCGCGTGCGATCGTACGAAAGTAGAATGCGCTGTCTATGCACTTATGCCACTCGTGCTCCCCGAAGTAGTATATACAGCGTGGCCAACGCTAAACTCGCTAAGAATTCTGCAGTGCACCGTGAGAAAGCGCATTGTTTCTAGCACAAGTGCGCAGTGCGCACAAAGGAAATGCAAAGATTGGCGTTTATTCGCCTCACCATCGAGAAGAGAAGTCGTACAGTCAAATAATACAAATAAACTGCTATTAAACGAACAGTTAGAAAAAGTTATCGTCGAAAGATTAATGAACAATAGATTGACAATTGTGAAAGTAAATTTGCTACTAGAAAGCCTCAGATCTTTCTCCAAACGACTAATGCCTGTTTCCGTCAATATAGATTAACTTAATCTCGGTTTAACTTACTGTTCATCTTTTTCCAGTTCCAAGAATTAAAAAAAGAGTTAAATAAAGTTTATGAAAAGTGAACCGTGTGAGATTAATCTGTATTGCTAGAAATAGATATGAAGCCACAATCACACTACGGATTGCTAGTTGTAGTACCCGGTTGATAGTTCTATTTTAGCCAATCACGATGAAACGAGTATGAACTAGGCTTTAGGGTGCAGTTTACTTGATGCTACAATTGCTTCGAAGTATTTGATTGATCAATCAATAGAATTTCACTGATTAATCAAAAAATGCTTTAAAGCATTTACAGTACTAATTATAAATGGATCGTAGCCCAAGTATTTTGATAAGTATAATCGATCAGATTTCACGATCTCTCATTACTGAAGAAACAAAGTTAATACAGAAATGATATCGTGGAGTTTGGAATCTGTAATGTGTCAAGTATCATATATAAAATATATTGATTTAACAGCATTAGCCAACAGTCTATAAATTGAAAATAATCTCATGTTCATTCAATAACAGAACGCCACTTCTTGTTTTAATAAAATGTTATTTGTTTCATTAATATATTATCATGAATTAATAAAGTTATTTTCAATTTGACTGCTGTTACAGCTGTTTAAGATATTCATCATTTTTCTCGTGTAGGATCGTATTATCGCAATAAACTGTCTTCTGCAGATTGGAATTTTCACAGATGAATTGGAAATCTTGCATAATGTATTTCAAGAAATAAGGTGACATCTATAGTTTATTACATAGCTTATTAATGTCTTAATGATGACTTTAACGTCAATAAGACGTCGTTAAAACGTTACTTGTTACTCGCACATCGTTGGAGTGACTCGAGTATGTGTCGGGCGTTTAATGTAAATAAGATAGATAAAACATAAGTGATGGCACGCGAAGAGGTCATAGAATAAATCCTCTCTCTCTCTCTCTCTCTCTCTCTCTCTCTCTCTCTCTCTCTCTCCCCCTCCCTCTCTCTCTCTCTTCAATCGCGAGAAAGAATTTCACTAATTGATCAATCAAAAAATTGCTTCAAAACATTTGTAGCATTAATGTCCGTTTCCACCAATGTAAATTAACTTTAATCTCGGTTTAACTTACTCTTCATTTTTTTCTAGTTCTAAAAATTAGAATTTCTACGTTGGTGGAAATGGGCATAAGTGAATCGTACATACAAAGAAAAATCACTGTTAAAAAAAAGTGATTATCTATTTTTCTTCTTTTTTTTCGATAACAGTTTATCCCAAAAACCAACCTGAGCGCGAATTCGCATCTTTCGCGCGTTTCTTTTGCCACCTGATTTTATACGAGAATCGAAGTCGCGCTACGTCCCTGTCTCTACCTATTCGCTTCGTTGTCCTCGTGTCCAACCTGCCGTCTCCTTCACGCTCGTTTGTCCTGCTTGTACTTTCTCTTTCTTTCTTCTCTCCCTCGTGCCGGCGCTCCACCGCCATCAAGCCACGGAACACGCAATGTTTCGTCATGCGTATTCGGTCATTCACACACTGTATATACCTGTTCCAACATTTGTGATGCACTCTAAGTGCGTATCTAAATATAGTAATGAGAATAGAAAGAGACGAACGAATGCTACTCCGGTCGTTTACTTTCGGATCGAAAATCTCCTTACGTTCGGAATCCGATCGATTTCCGCTCGCGCGAGTTTTCATAACCGCATGCATTGCATCGAGAAAAATGTCTGAATGAAAATGGACCAGAAAATTTTGATTATATCAATCAGAATTTTTATTCAGGACAGGACAAGAAAAAACAGGACGAATTAGAATTCCAATCAGACATTTTTCTCATACAGTCTTCATCCTATTAGAATTTAGTAGATTAAACTAGAAAGTTAATCTGATTCATCTGTTTTTTTCAATCAAAATTCCACTTAATTCAATCAAACATTTTTCTCCATATATAGTCTTCATTCAAATGAATCGTTAATCATTTATATATATAGACAACGATCGAAAGAGCTGACGTATTGCACGGTGCAAATCGCTGTCGTGGCACGTTAGATTGTGTTACTTGCATCGGCCACTCGAGCGTGTGCGATTCAAGTTCACTGGATTGGAAGCAGCCAGCGATTACTGTCGCTTTTAATGACGTTACTATTAAAGCTGTCACAATTTTTGCGATATACATTGGGAGAAAGCAGCTGCGCGAGTTCTTTGAACTACAATAGAGTAAATCCTATTATCATTTCGATACTTTGCGATAAATATCCAAATGTGCATTCGAAAACTCGAAGTGAAAATTATAAGATATCTTTGGAGCTGACGCTAAAATCGGTAGAATAATTGATGCTGGATCTGTAAAGCTTTATATTCACAAAACTAGAAATTACTTTGAAATTTCGTACAGAGAAAAAAATCGAATAATCGTATTTTCAATGCAAATGGCTGAATTGTTCAAATGCATTAATTCTTTTTCCGTCCGAGATCTCGGAGCGATTTTTAGCATCGTGAATATAAGACTTATTGATGTTAATTAAAGAACTAATTAATTTCAAGGAATTATTTATTTTAACTGCACCGAAGAAGACCTTTTAATTGATCGAAATGATCGTTTGTTTCAAGAGAGTTATTACAAGAATTATTTGTAATTAAAAAAATTTTGAATGTTATTTCTCTTATGTTAAAACTAGAAATAAATAAAAAGTTAATTAAAATTAATTTAAATATAGGTAGAAATGGACATTAGTTTTGGCCTAGCTATTATATTCAATTTCTAATGTAGACTAATTCAATTTTGATTCATCTATTTTTAAATGTAAAAATTCGAAAAGATGAAGAATAAAGTTGAACCGAGAGTTAAGTAATCATTGATAGAAACTGGCATTAAAGCTTGAAAATGATGAGTTAGTCGTGAACCAAGATTAAAATTAAACTACACATTGATAGAAATCAGCATAAATTGTTCGTTATTAATGTTGGTACGATCATCCTTGGCTCATTCGCTCCTTCTTACATAGCTTTCAAGAAACCAAAATAAAATAAAAAATACTATATATATTTTAATAAGAATAATGTAATTTAATAGTAGAAAGTAAAATATAACATAAAGAATTAAAATTAAATTAATTAATATTGTTGACAAAAATTATAATTATGTGAATGTAAATAAACCGCCCTCAGCTCCGGAGGATTAATACTCTAAAGTCTAACTAATTAATGCGACAGATCGAATCGAATCTCATCTTTTCTTTCACGGGAAAAAAGCTTAAACTCTTAAATTCCTATGTAGAACAAACGAATGTGAAATAACACACCGAAGGCTTGAGGGTCGAACTCGTTAGATCTATAATTAGTTGTCGTCGCCGCGATCGCTCGATAGACTTCCATTATTCCCATCGAAAGGGCAGGCAGCTTGTCGGAGCGGGAAAGGACGGTGTATTGCTGGAAATAGCATCGGACAAGTGCGGTGAGATATGAGGGCGCACCTGGCTGGTGCACTCGGCGACTTCACCTAGTGACGGTGACGGTGACGACGACGACGATGACGACGACGATGGTGGCAGCGCGATCTGTCGTCGGGTCGCGTACTATTCTCAAGGAATAGCTGTCCTAGAAACGAGACGGCGTGATCAGGCGCGACTATCTGACCAGTCTCACCAGACTAACGCGTAGTTGATCGGAACAGCTGGCCGACAGCGATGGATGACGTTTCGGAGTAGCGTGGCTGAGCGTGGCTGAGTGTGGCTGAGCGTGGCGCTTCACTCAATCGCGACAGTGATCAGAATCATCAGAATTCAATGACGTTGCGGAAATCTGCTGCGCGTCGAGAACGCGAGAGAGATTCACGGGATTGCCACGGTGTTCCCTAATCCGTCGTGACATTCGTGACCGATGGGGAATCGATAGAAAAGCGATCTTACAATCTATACGCTGCGAATGTTTTGCTTCTCGGGCACCTAACCTACTTCACTGGACACGGTGTTTGAGTGATAATCCTCGGCGTATGTGAATGGGGCTAGCCAATATCGGGACTATTGCCGCGATACGATGACTTCATCGCTCGGCACTTCCTCGTTCCTCGACATTTGCCAATATCGCCCGTGACGTGATATCTACGAGACATATTCTGGCACGCGAGCAGTCGCGTACTTAATTATAGTCACGAGGATATCTCCGGAGGCGACGGCTCGATCCTCCGGTTGATCCTCTTCGATTTCACGACGCGACCGCGAAGATGCTCCAGCGACGAAATCGCGGCAGAAGACGTGTTCTCGCTGTGACGTACCGTATTATTAGCAGGCAAAATGAACTCGCTGCTGAAGATGTCCATAATGGGCAACAAGAGAAACCTGTTGGTCCGAGACTCTCTACAGAAACAGCTCAATACGAGTGTTATGGAAATGCAGAGCGCCCCGGGAGTCACCGACGACGGCGTAGTCGGCAACTGCGACGAGACCATGACCCTCTGCTCCGTCCTGGAGGCTATATTTTTGCACGGTTTGAAGGACAGCCTGCTGAATCGAGTGACGGAAGTTCTCAGTGGTCCCGACTTCGACGCTATGCCACAGCCAAGCTTCTGGGGTCCACTCTTAGTCTTCTCACATCGTCAGATTATAGATCAGATACAAACATTGAGCCAAATCACCACGGAAGTCGGATACTGTCGAGCATGGATACGTATAGCACTGAACGAGGGTATGTTAGCTAGCTACTTTTGCGCTATAAGGAGAGATAATTCGGCCTTAAAACCATATTACAATCGTTCAGCTTACATCAGGGATGTAGACCTCGTCGAAGTTGCGCAGAGATTAATAGAAAACTTGGATTATGTACGATTCGAATTGGCTTGCAACAGTAGCCTCTTGAACTTTTGGTCCTCCACTCCTCTACTTATAGCTGGCATCTGGTCCCCACCGATGAAATCTTGTCCTGTATTTAGCGCTGTAGATATAGCGAAAACGATAAACAGCGAAACGACCGATAATTTTGATGAAGTAGAAACTGCAAGTTCCATCGGTAGTTCCATCGGAATAGGATCTTTCACTTCCTCGCAATCTGTGTTTAATAACGTAGCATCTATTACAGAAGACGAGGCATTGAAAATTATTTTGACCGAAGGAAAATCTAATAGTGTTGTTCAACAATTGCACAATAATCCTGTGGATGCTGTAACAAGTAGCCTACAAGAAAACAATGTCGCTCAACAATTATACAGTGATTTTGCAGATAGATCTGTAAAGAACTCGGAAGAAGACGTCAAGCAAGAGATCAAGGAGATACAACAAATGTCAAATGGCTATGCAGAAAATACAGATAATATTGTTGATGCGGAGGACTCGCTACAAGATACTTTAAAAGACGAAATCGTTAATGATACTAATGCGGCTACTGTGGGAAATTCTTTAATAAGAAAGTTAGGATGGTCAACATCGATTGAGGATTGTCAGTCTTCTTTAACTTCACCTGTGATATCCCACGGATCAGGCACGGATGCACCTCGTACACCTGGCGAGGGTCCTACATACGATGCACTCATTCAAAGTTACCAAACTGGAAATAGCACGGTAACAGATCTGCAAGAATTTCTAAACAAGTACCCAAAGAAAGAAACTGTTGAAGAAGGATCCTCAAAGGCTCAGCCAGAACCAAAGGTACGTTCCTAATAGAAAATAATTAGAAACGCAATTTTAAAATGCACTTTGATTATAATTCAACTTAATTAATTTTTATATTCCAGGCTGTAGTGAATTTCGACGAGCAGTTAGGTAATATTCCAAGAGAAAAAGGTTTAGATGTGCAAAATTACGGTTGTTTTGATTGCGGTTATGCAATTGGCATGACCTTCTCTAAAGCGCATGTATGTGCGTACTCGGGCGATTACTACTGTTCAAAGTGCATGGCAGAGGGGCAATATCTCATACCGTCACGTATGATTCATAATTGGGACTTGAAACAATACTCCATTAGCCGAAAAGCCGCTTCGTATCTGGAAGACAAGCCGGCCCTGTTGGATATAAAGATCTTAAATCCGAAGATTTACATGGCAGTGGATACTATGGCACAATTGCAGTCATTACGGATTCAGTTGAATCTGTTGAGAGCATATCTATTTACATGTCGCGAACCCATTATTGAATCCTTACAGAAAAAGGTCACACCGAGAGATTATTTGTACGAACATGTTCATCAATATTCCGTTTCCGATCTTCTGGACATACCCAATGGAATTCTCGCACAGCAACTTCAAAGGATTGTTGAATTCGCAAGGCATCATGTAATAAATTGTTGGCTTTGTAGTCAGAAGGGCTTTATATGTGAAGTGTGTAATGATACAAAAGTCATTTATCCTTTTGATATGGAGTCGACATTTCGGGTAAGAAAATATATCGCTTTTTTTTGTTATCTATGTTTTCCTTTTTTAATATTTAATTTTACAACAATTTATTTATTTAGTGTGGAGCGTGTAACGCCGTATTTCATGCAAACTGTTTAAATGCCAGTAAACCGTGCCCGAAATGCGAACGCAGACGTAAACGAATGGATATGCCTCTTTTGGATATGGGATGTACAGATCTACCTAACAGCAATATGTCGTCGGTTCCCATTGATATGAATTAATATATATCGTTGATTTGTTAATATTTTATTATACAGTATTGTTTGCATTCCGAAAAAAATTAATTTTGCCATTCTTGTAACCATGAATTTTGACGCCCAATATTTTCATGTAAATAATTGTATCATGCGCATAAAACTATATGGAAATGTAACATATTTTTTTGTCAGCTCTTCTCGAATGTATATCGTTATTATAAACTTATATATATTCTGATATAATTAAAAAAATATTTGTACCTTTCGAGACTGGCAGCTTTCCGTACAAAACACATATTATATAATAGAGACATTTATTATAATTATATGTACAAAAGTAGTAAAATATATGAATCATTCATGACCTTCTGATCGCTATTTATTATATTTAATACTGTTGCTCTATTTATGTAATTTAATAAATTGACATGCTTTATATGATTGAATTTACTTGATACGTTTGTACCTTGTGGCACATTTTTTGAAAACACATTTTGAATATACAAAAATTTTAGGTTTATATAACATTGCAACTAACAATCTTTTCCCCAGTGACATTTATAATAGATATACAATATAAATTGTGTGTATAAATGTAATAGAATTTTCTAATATATTCTGTGAGGCACATTATTTTCGATAAATAGCCTTATTTCATTTTTATGGTCATAAACTGTAAAATTAGAGATCTTTCTATACATATTTTTTCTTTTCATTAATATTTTCATTTATATATAAAAATATCTTTGTACAGATATTACACATAAAATCCACAAAGATAAAATTATTTTCCAGGTACCTATGTGATTAATATGTTTTAAATCTAATAATAATGAAAATAATCATTTGTATGCTAGTTAAATTGTGATTGTGATAAAATGAAAAATCATGCCATTAATCTTAAAATTACTCCATTCTAAATTTGTTGATTATAAAAAATACGTTTCTTTATGTTGAACAATATTTGGCAACAATATAAATGTCTCAAACTTGCAATCACGTTGAAAACATTTAAATTTAGAATTATCGAAAAAAAGTTCTTTAATTATAGTCAATATTATATAGATTGCAATTCTTAATTTATATGTATGCATATATTATTATATTATGTTATAAATATATCAATTTCTGCTGGAGTTTACTTTGCCAAATAGTATCTATATATTAAAAGTTCAGTAGTCTATTTTATAAAATTATACTAATAATATTGGAACTACTTAGAATTGATACAAAAGAACATTGTAAGGAATAATGAAATTTTTCTACCAATATATACGTATTTTTACCATAGTGAACGAGATCGGAGTATGTTAGTGTATAGTATATACAAATAACATTATATATCATTATTAATCCTACATTGATATACATTAACGATAGTCTAATGTCATTTTTGTAATTTGTATAAAGTGGTGCTAATGTGCAGGATTAAAAAAAGTCTAAAATTTTTATCTGATAAGAAAAAATGTCATGTAAATAATACTAATCATTCTTACAAATATTTGTACTATCTCCGAGACGGCAAACTTGAAATATTGTCATACTAATGATAATATTGTAGTTTTGTCGTTTCCTACGTTTTGATTCTTAAAGTACTCTAATACGAGTTTTTAATTCATTAATTTCTATATTGATAATTCTTCCCGAGCAGTTAATGCAAAGTCTTAGGAAAATATGCGGAAGGTAAAATGGGTTTATCAGACAAACCTGCTCGTCTTAATCCGCCTTGTAAACCAACGCTTGCAGTTTTCACTTTTGTACCATTCGAGATCACCGCTGGACCATTGTTATTCTCGATTATAGCCGGTGCAGAGGTTGAGGGTGCTGGATTTCCCGGTATTTTATTCAACGAATTGAAACGCTCCATAGGTGTGCTAGTACTCGAAATTAAAGGACTCTTATTGAAGGTGGTTAATCCTACCGAACTTTCTGTTACACCGACACCCATCGACCGAGCTGTCGTGCGAGTGGTCTGATTAATGTTCGGATTTTGCACGATCGGATTTTTCATCGGTAATCCCGATAATGTATTAGGCTGTATTGTACTGGGTGCAGGCGTGCGTGTTTCATATCGATTAGGAAATAATTTATTTGTTCTGGGTAACGTCAATGGAACGGAGGATGGTATCGTAATTGGAGCTGGAGTAGCAGCACTTTGTAATGGCGATTGATTGTCTGCTAATCTCCGATTCAGCCAACTAATTACTGCAAAAAGATAAGAACATCAAAGTATTAATTTTGTGAATTATTTATAAACATTTTTATTAACAGACATTTATTAAAATGAGATATTCTTACCATTATCATTATTTTTTATAATCTTTTCTTTTTCCTCCAATTGATGTTGCAATGTTTTTATCTGTTCTTTTAAATTGTCTATTTCACTTTTTGCATCTTTCGCATCTTTGACAAGACCTTCCATTTTTATTTCCAATTGGCCAACTTCTTTCTGTTTGCTGTCTAACAACCTTTCCTGTTCGAGTGCTATGCTCGTTCTTAATTTTAACTTGGACTTGGTTGATGCAAGTTCATTTTGTAATTTAGTTAAGATTTCATTGGCTTTTACTAACTCGTCACTTAAACTTTTTAAAGAATTTTGCTTGCGTTGCAATTGACTGTCTCTCTCAGTTAAGAGATCCTCTAAATGCTGTTTTTGTTCTTTACCTGTTTTTAACATTTCCATGTGCTTGTTAATGATCACCGTTTTGTCTTTTAATTCTTGTTCAAGCACAGCTACCTTCGTACGCAAACTATTGACAGCTTGATCTCTGTCATGGTAATCTACATCTAATTTTGAATTTTGCTTTCTGAGTAACGCCAAATCTCGTTCAACGATATTAAGTTGCTTCTCGAGAGTCTGTAATTGTTTTACTTGCTCTGTATTTGTAGCTTCTAAAAAGGATTGTTTATCTTTGTATGTCATGTTTTGTGTTCGTAATTCAGCAAGTTCTGTGTGTAACTGTTTCATAGTTTCAGCATGCCTCTGTTCAATTTCCATTTTTTCTTTTTCACTTTGCCGTTGCCATTCTAGTCGTGCTTGTGCTAATCTAAAAAATATTAGCATAATTATTAATATTTATCAAATAATTCAAATAATTTCAAACAAAAAAACAAAATACTCGTTCCAATATCATCCATTTGTTATTTTAAAGATTCAAGTATTTTGCTATTATAAAATCAATATTATATTTATCATTAATTACAATATGATTTGTAC
>Ga0157364_1004195_pt1 | contig 14318 bp, 7 predicted proteins | sample AttsexASBM2_FD_111476 | JGI IMG/M metagenome (GOLD analysis project Ga0157364, IMG submission 111476) | Fungus gardens microbial communities from leaf cutter ant in Ribeirão Preto, State of São Paulo, Brazil - Atta sexdens ASBM2 | ecosystem: Host-associated > Fungi > Mycelium > Unclassified ... | reverse complement strand
TAAACATATATAAAAAATTTCTTTTCTGTGTATAACGCGCAATCTCTAAAAAAAAGAAAAAAATTATAAGAAAATAATATATATATATATATATATATATATATATATATATATACTACATTAGCTTTATAAATATTATGTATTCGATGTTATATGTAATTGTTTTTAATTATCATATTTTTAACAAATGCGCAATGGAAAAAGTTTCCTTTACGTTATCATATTATTTCAATATTAGACGATTAATTTCCGAAATAACATTTATTTAACCATGAAATGTTCAATTTGTGAGATATCAATATAATAATTTAATTATCATTCTAATCGTAAACATATAAATTTCATAGATATGGCACATAAATTGCATAGATTATTCTCCCGGGAGAATTGCAACTCTCTATAAGCGAAAGTGTATATTGTCGCGCAGTGGTACATTAAATATTTAAGTATCTTCAGTGTCAGTATATCATATTTATAAATTAAGTGATACGATGTACTGAACGTTTACGAATAACACGAAAGCAAGTATCACTTTACGCGATGCATGTTATTCGATATAATGCCATGCTGCAATGCAGCGTCGATACGCGCGATGAATTCCTATCGAAATCAGCCCTCGATTCGCCTGTCACGATGGCATCAACGCGAGAGCGTGACGATACATCTCTTTGGGCACGCAATAATTAATTGATCCAAAACCTTAACCGATAGTTAACTGGGTCGTGGAAAAACGCAACTCGCTGATACGAAACAAAAACGCAGACAGAGCGGTCGATTTACCAAGATAAGTTACCTCGAATAATTTTACTTTCTCATGCAACGAATATCACGAAACGTAAATCATTTTGAGCGTAAAGACTTATTTAAACGAACGAATTTTTTTTAGTATTGAGCAGCTTTCATTTTGCACTTAATATTATAATCTAGATAAAAAATAATTTCTTTAATAATTATTTTAACTTGAATAATAGTTATCTATTTTTACAACAACGAAAAAATGTAAATTGTTGTAAAATTTTTGTATGGATGTTGTTCAATATTTTTCTTTTTTTAATAACTTTACGAATCTTTATTATTATATTATACAATTCCACTTTGAAAACCTTCAATACAAAAGTGTTATATTAATTAAAATCTTCAATTTTTAGAAATACTGTTTAATGTATTTATTATATTATTAATAATTAATGATTTAAATATAAAAATACCTCAGGTAATCATTTATGTAAAAAAATCAGGTGATTATTCACAATAGTAATCTTTTTTAAAATTACAACAATTAGAACTCTCATGCTTTACGTTTCCTTTATAAGAAATTAGTGGAGTCTCATTTGCTTTCGCGAATTTTTATGTCAGCGATCGCGTTACAAGAGAAAAGGCGTCGATATCATCGATGGCACGGAATGCGTTCGCGCATGGATACATTAAGTCTGCGAATAGACGAGAGCGTGCACGCGTGCGGGCATCGAAAAAAAGAGATTGGATTCCGTAGTAATTTGCATGATGTTTGCATGGCATTAATACAAATGCACGCACGCGGCGTTCGATCTTGCACACCGATCTGGGCCTGGCCCGCCGATCCGTCGCCAGCAGCAGAATACGAGAGCTCGAGAATCGATCTGGAACACTCGTATGGCATTTATATACACTGTCGCTGCGGACCATCACTTCTTTCAAAATAGGCGTACCGCTCACTTGAACACATTCCCGAGTACTGGGATACACGAGAGGCTACTATTACTCTGCTTTTATCGGCAGGAGAAAATTATATACTTTCGAATTATTCGATTTTTTATTAATTTGTTAATTATATTTCCATAGCACTATATTTCGTAGTAATATGGACAGATAAAATTAATCGTGCGTGTGCAATATAAACTATGGAAATATCTAGTAAATATCTAGAATTACATAAAATTTTATTCAATGAATTTATAAGTTTGTTATAGACATTTATTAATGTTTTGTGCTATTTGCGTAAAACGTTAATTTTACCTGAGAATAATTAATAAACACATTTTAGTGATGAATTATTAATTGAGCACTTAGTGTATATGTATTTTCGTACGGTTTTATGGAAGTGTTACGAAAATATCTTTGATGATCTGAAGTCAAGGGTCATGAAAGTGGACGAAGAAGGATTGGAAGAAAAGGGACGGAAAGAGACTAAAGAGAGGCAAAAAGAAGAGAGAGAAAGAGAGAGAGAGAGAGAGAGAGAGCTACTTGCAAGAAGAATGTTTACACGTGCCGTATGTAACGAATCGCTGAAGAGAGGCCACTTTCATGAAGCGAGGAAAGCCGTCTACCTACATTGTGCGTGGTAGACAGGTTACATCTGGATGTCACGCAGGGCAACTGTATCTTTTCATGCAACATAAGATAATAGAGAAAGGAAATTTAAAATTTTCACATTTTTTTAAATCTTTTTGTTATCAAAATTATTATCAAACCTCTTTTATCCTTTCTCTCTCTCTCTCTCTCTCTCACACATAGATTACTTTTTAATCTCAATTAAGAATTATATTTTTTGTATAAATAATGTTAAAATGAATTATATAGTAAAATTGATAAATAGACATTAGTATTTCATGATATGAAATCATTAGTATTTAATGATGATGTGATTTAAAAATGTCGGAATTTTAATAAGTTTTATATGGAATCAGGATAAATTCCAATAATTCACGGAGGCTTTCAGACGTATCTTAAAAAGAGATACATAACCAGACATTCTTAGAATGTCTGATTAGTCTAATGTCGGATGAAGACATCTGACTTTCAGATGCACGCAAGAATAATTTAGATTTCACGAACTAGGAAACTCGTTTATTCATTTCCTTGCTTGATGTCGCGAGAAAAGGTAAAAACGGGGAAAGAACAAAATCATGTCACCATGGTAAATAAGAGCTAGGTCCATGAATTTCCTCATCATAAGGCGGTCACTCGAGCAAGATCGACCGTGTAATATAAACACGGACCAAATAAGGTTTCTGAATTTTCGTAATAAGAAGCTTGCTGGAAGAACTGATTACGAATGAAATTTGGTTATTAATTGGCTTAGCCTTGACAGGATATAAAAAAATGGAGAATTGTCTGGAAAGCTACGCTAGCAAGATTTCAAAATTTGGACGATCTTGTCGGAATTTGATTTCATGAAATTATATTTATTTTCACATGTTTCTGAGTATGGGAAATTAAACTTCTAAAAATCAGTATATCATAATAAATGATACAATAAATTATGTATCAAAATATATAAATATATGTCGCGCAAAAATTGAAAGTGAAGAATATCAAAAAATTTCCGGCATCATATTGTTTAGAACAAATTTGATCTTTTTTGTTTAATTTATATGTAAAGGATTATGTTCCTCCCTTAATCTTTTCGATCATTAAGATATATATAGCTTGGAAAAAATATTTAAAAAATATTATCGACGAAAATAACAAGAAATCAATAAAATTTTATTATTATGACTCATTGAATGAATTTATTCTGGTTACGTGTTAGATTAAATTTTATGTAATATACAAAATACTTAATTGTGATAATTTTGCTGATAATTATAAATGCTTTATAATTTTTGCATGCTAGGAGAAAAATGATACTAAAAAATAATCGTTCAGTGAGCTTGTACATTGCCGTAATCAGCGTCATTAGCGGTAAATTGATTTCAGCAGAGGATTTTGCTAATTCCAGCTTACAGTCATCTCGGCAGTTGCATTGGCTAAGTAATTATTCATGTTGGCGATATATCACTGGAGCATAATAAATTGTATTTTATTCAGTTTAGTCCAACGTGACTCGTGAACACTCGCCCGTATGCTTAACAACGACCAACAGTCTCACGTAACATGAGGTACGTAATGTATGGCCTATAAACTGCATTCTTTCGAGACATAAATGCGACCGCAACGACCAGCTCTTCTCGGAATGCAATGTCCGGCGTCAAGAAATGTTATTAACGCATCCCAATTTTTATTCGTATGACCTTACGCGTGCTAGACTTTCTGACAGAATCCGGCCAACATTTTTTAAGTCGTCATTTTTTATAGCCGACCTAAAAACGATTTCACTATGTATTAAGGTCATTTCCGTTTCCTGTATTTAGTGCAGGTCGTTTGATTCTCAGCTTCACTGCGGACGCAGCATTACACATACGATTATTATATGGAAAGAATAAAAAGAAGATACAATATAATCAAGCGATCATATTTAACGGTAATTTTCAAGTACGAAAGCAGAAGTATGATTGTAGCACAAGTGACTTTTCACTAATTTCGCCAGACATAACGAGTTAGAAAAATGCGTTATAGGATTATGTACATAACGTTTCGAATATCTATTATTTGAATCTATTGTAACGGTATCACCGTTGCTCAACGATGCATCAGTTATTAATAGCACTGCTTTATGATTTATGATGAGAAAGTCTGGCTTGTCATTTCTAAGTGTAGGTATATTGTTTATAATATTATTTAATTTGAGCACAACGATGATCGACTGCATATTGCTCGACAATGGTTATCATATGTTTCAAGACGTCTTGCTTCGCTAAGTTCTTCCTAAATAGACGGGACAAGGAAGGCGAAAAACCAATTTCTTTGGGGCGGACATTTCCTGAATCAGGGTTATCGTTTGCTGATTGTTTTCCAATCTTTGATTGTCTCGAATACTCGAGCTGTAACACGAGACATCCACCTCGCCGAATCTTTGCGAAATCTAAAAACGTATCTTCCTCGAAGTGAAATTGGGATTTCAATCGAATCCAAATTTAGCGAATATATCCAACTCGGTTATATCAAATGTTTAAATTTTAACTGCGTCTTCATATAAATTTGCATAATTTACATATAAATTTATTAATTATAATTTCTATTAGAATATGTTTGATTCTATAATTAAGTTGAATTCTAAATTAAATTAATCAGTATTAATATAATACAATTTAATTTAATAGAACATTAAAATATTTGAAAATTCAGACTTGTAATTTTTTGCAATAATAAGGATATCATTAACTAATGTCGTGAAAGTACTAATCTTGGCGTTATTGCACTTTCGTGTACAATCTTATGATTAAATCAATTACATGTCTTAAACGTCTCAGATTACGGAAGGAAAAGTACAGTTTCTATCATAAAAAAGGGTAACCATAAACACTCACTGACCGAGGATCTAAGAGCTGGTCAGGCTTCTTCGTTTGAAAATGATCGAGGATCCACGATAAAACTGTAAGTAGGTCAGAGTAGTGGGGCTTGGACTGATCCCCTCGAGACATCATAAAATTTCATTTTATTTTTGCGTCTCGTTGAAAATCCATTTTGCTTTGTATGCCCGACCCTTGTTCTCTCGCGCCGAACCTACTTCTGCTGGAATCTATATGTCGTTTTGTTCGATTTTGCTTTCCTATTCATCCATCGCACTATACTGGGTCAGTCAGTGTTAAAAATTGTTCCGTTACTAAGTTCTTTTGCTTCTTGGGTATTAATTAATGCGTATCTCGATTGATGTGCTCCAATTAGAGAATCCAATAATAAAGACAATCAAAGTAATATCAAAGTAATATAGAGAATTTATTTAGAGATATTATATATGTATAAGATAACTGTATCCAATATGGCTTATCTGAGCACTACGATTTTTATTAAATCCAAGACTAAACAACTAATAAGGTTAGATTTTACTTGGATTCCACATTCATGATCTTTTTAAGTAAATAGGAAAGCCTAATCAATTATCTGATTTTTCTTTAAAAATCAGTCTCGTGTTATACAACAACAAATTGCTCGTCCATTACCTTAATAGTGCACGCTTGGTGAGCTAATCGTTTATTATTACGTTAGGAGATTTGCCGTACGCTTGGCATGGCAGTCAATCAGAAATGCAATCAGCATTCGTAATTATAACGCGTAATTCGCGATACTTTCGCAACCACAGCGGACTCGGCAAATAAATCCTTCTCCGCTCCTCTCTTATTTCCGCGCCAGCTACAGTGGCAGTCAGGGGAAGATTCGCGTCGTGTGTTCTCGTGTTTCTCCGACAAACGTGTCCTTGTTGTCGTCACGCGGAAGACGTTTGTCTATTTTCTCTCTTTTCATTATCGCAATTCTAGCTTTTGTCGTCCAGCATAGGATTCTTCATTAAGAATCGCAGGCAATTATTTATGTAACGTAGAATGTAATTTTAACAACGGAAGGAATTTTAAAAAGAAGAAAAGAATGTAGGAAGAGAAAAGAGGATAGAGAGAAATAGAATTTCTGTAGAAAATGAATAAGTAGAAAGGTAAAATGAAAATAGGATAATCTAAGAGAAAGAAATTATGCGATCGAAGTATAATAGAGATTTTATTTTTATCTTAGAAACTCTTCCCAATAGTTTTCTGAAAATTCTAAAATTGTTGAACTTTTATTTTATTTCTGCATTTCTGCACGGAAAAAATGATTTTGTTAAAGTTTAGGTAGATATAGATGATCTGAGAATAAAATTAGATTTTGTTGAATTATAAAATGTATAGGATATTGTATAAACTGATTGTTAGAATGTCAACATTTTTTGCAGCTTATCATATTTGAGTTTCCCACATAATTATTTTGACAATCCAAAATTATTTTCGGATCTGTATCTACCTAAATTTTTATAGATACTTTAGACGTTTGTAAAACGTCTGCCTAGTCATGTGTGATTTGAAAATAAAAGTGTTTAGATTTTTCAAATATCGCGAATCCAAACCTGCTCCAGCTTTCCAGAAGATCTTTCTCGCAATGCCTTCCGCCGGTTACTTGTTCCGTATGTACTCTAACGCGTTCCGATACGTGCCAATTTCACGCTTCGAAGAATCCTTAGGTCTCCGCCTCCGTCACCCTACGATTTCTTCTTACTTTCTTCGCTCCGCGGTCGGCAACATGTTATATTTACCGCCCATTCATTCTATTCCGCGACCAATTCCGCGGTGCATTATTTCATTTATATACTGTTCTCGCGTCTTTCGCAACTCACACCGTCTCAATCGAGTGGTCGCGCCAACTTGTCGGAGAATAGATCGCGTATCGCACTGTTCATCGGGATTCGCACTTTCTCAACTATCTTTTCGAAATTCAGAACGAGTGGCGCGGCGAAGATGTTGCACGTCGCTTTATAAATCTTGCATCTTCTGTTGATTTATCGTTGCACCATTATTCGCTACCGTAAATAGTGCCGTGTTTGTATATGTATTTTGTTTGTAAATTCATTGTTACGATAATATTTTCTTTGATAAATTATTATTTCTTTCATGTCGCAAATATTATTGCTACATATTGTGGTTACGTCCATTTACTTTTTCATGATTTTTTTCATTGATGATTAAAGGATACTAAGAAAGGAGAAATTCATTCTGTAACATGTTCGCGTAATTGTTTTGTAATTATTCGGATTCTTATATATCTTATATTTTATATTTTTTCATGTATAACTTATATACTTTATATTTAATACATTAAATGAAATAATATTTAAAGGAAATTTATGCGAACAAATTCAAACAAATAGATAATTATTGAAAAATCTAAACAGATACTTATACGTTCTTAAAAAATTTATGCATGTTAAATTAATTTTAGATATGAAAGAAAATAGATTGTTGATATCTTTTTTAAATTTTCTTTGCACACTGTTAGAAATATTCTTAAATTTTATTAACTTTTAAGTTACACAATTTGAATTTAATTTCATGACATTATATTTAATGTATTTATAACTAAAAAGTACATTTGTGTACATGTACATAAAATTTAATGTATTTATGAAATTTAATGTACTTTTCATAAAATTTTATTAAAAGTATATTAAATTTCATAATGTACACTTCATTTCATTTAAGTAACTACTGTAACTTAATTTTCAGTTAAATCATTCATTATTTTTTAATTTTGTTCATAACCACGAGCTTTACATGTAAAGGAAGTTTACATTTCTAACAATGTAACTATTCGAATTTTTATATAATTTATATTTAAATTTATATTGCATTATAAATAATTTTGCATTATAAAATAATATATTTAAACGAGAAGAGAAAAGATCTGAAGAAATTTGATTTAAAATTGATAGCCATTACGTAGAGAGATCTAAATCGATACCTACATTTTAACATTCGCTACCACAGTCCGGTTGGAAAAACCGATCTCATAACCCAAGCTTTTCTTGCAATACTTTTACACAACAGCGTTCAGAACAAATCCTATTTCTTTACATAATTAAATTAACATAAGCAAATTAACACATATACTTATATGACGCCGAGCTTTCAAAACGAACTGACGTATCAGACATACATATGTGATACGTGGTAGCGAACGTGTTAAGCAACTTATGCATACGAAATTAATTTTACATGTCAAGGAAGATAGATCGTTGATATCTCCTTTTCCAAATTTCCTTCGCAACGCCGACCGGAGTTACGCACCGTTGCGAAGATCACCGGTGCATCGACTAGCAACGACTAGGAGGATGCTGTGCCGCAATATCTCCGCTGCTGGAAGCACCGAGGCGCGACTCGAGCGAGATAAATCTGCAGCGATCCGTAGTTACGATGAGAGAAGAAGGCTGCTTTCGTGTCGCTCGACATACGCGTGCCGATCGCGGTAATTTTATGCTTCACGTCACCGAACTTCGCCCCCGGGATTGCCTTCTCGCCCTGCGATATCCCTTCTCGCAGAAGGCGATCCGTTACCAGCATTCGACGAACCTGACGAGAGCGATCATCTGCCCGCATGTTGTCTCATCGATCTTTTCCATCCGTTGCCACTCTTACGTCGATCTCGCGCTCCGTTCCATGCGCGGCATCGATAACCGTTCCTCTCGAGAACCGTTATCGGCTCGACCTAACCATCACCTATTGCGATCATTCGACATCACTGGTATTTGTGAAAACAAAGTTCCAAGACGTAATGTATTTCGATGTTTATGACAGAGATGAATGATGTACGATGCGCGACGGCTAAATAGCTATTGAGAAAAGAATCTCTTCAGTCTTGAATAATTCTCTATTTGATAGTCAATTAGTCACTGCACTGTCATTTAAGCGGCTGAATATAGTTCATGGGAAAGTTAACACATTCTTGATTTTCATATTAGCTTTCATCTTTTCAGCTTGCTTTGCTTTATTACTGATTCTTTTATTCATCTTTTTTTTTTTAATGAATTCAGTGAATATTTTCTATGAGATATATCATATTCTATAGAAAATATTTATAGTCCGTTCTTATTTTAAGATCTTAAGTATTATTGTCTTAAAATCGTAATATGATTCATTGATTGTTGATTAGTTTATATAACATCTTAAGACGATATTAAAGATAAGATCCAATTACGAATAGCAACTTATATATGTTATTTCATTATTTTATATTAATAAATGTATTAATGAAATAATAATTAAGTATTTTATTTGACAGATAAACAGATTAATAACAGATTAACAATACTAACGAAGATTAAAATTCATTGGTAGCTGAAAGTAGAAAGAAAGAAAGTTGCAGTTGCAGTATATACATTTTCGCTTTGAAGTATAATGTGGTATTATTAATCAAATAAAAAGCAGCGCTTACTTTCTGTTACGTATTTATTTAAGTTATATAATTGATAATACAAATTAAAAAAATATTTTAAAAATTAAAATAATATCTAAGATGATTGTTTATTAAAAAATCATAAAATATATTGTTAAAATAGTGACTATTAATTTTGTCGGTTAAAAATATTGCGATTTCACATTCGTTCTACTATCACGATTACCTGGATTGAAGATATGTTTAAAAACGTTATATATATTTTCTATATTGATTATAATAAAAAACAAACTGTAAAAAAAGGACTGCTAAATCATAATTGAAGTTTGTAAAATTTCTTTCTTTAAAATATATTTTTTGATTTAGCAAATTCAACTGTATAAGAATTTGAAATTGGTTTTAAAAAAAAGAAATGAATTTTATATTGTAGCTGATTTATTCATTAATTTGTTTTCATTTAACATTTATACTTTTTAAATAATACTTATACTTTTTTGCTCTCAAGTTATTTAATGTGAGATGTTCTTCGGATAAATGTTAAGGCTAGATTTACATGCAAGCAAACGATTTATTATATGTTAATAAATAAATTTATTATAAAGAATTTTATGCAAAGGAATGATTTATCACACAGTTTAGAGTCACAATAAATTTAAATTTATGTTTAATTTATGTTTTTAATAACTATATTACGGCAATTCTTTATCACACACATTTATTATCTCTATATGCATTCACTGCGAATACGCAGCACGATATTGTTTAAATAAAAATCATTGTACGCCGCGACGCTGCATGACGACGAGTGTTAGTTAGTACGGTTTAACAGTACTCGGAGTATGCGCTCACGTTGTCCTTCGAGAGATGTGTTAACCTACATTAACGGCATGCCGCATGTCGCGCGTTCTCTTCCGGAAGATGACTTGTGCGGAGACTTCGGTCGGACTTTTGTAATCCGTGAATCTTGCTCGTGGAAAGTGGCGAAGGACAAAATCATTTCCCTCGATCTCTCTTGTAATTATCATAAGTTCTGCATGCGGAGTACTGCTTTAGCAATATCAATTTTTGTTATTTTTATGGATGCATAAATAAATAATGACTGGTTGTAAATTGTTGTATATTTTAGATTTTTCTCTGAAAAGTTTAAAGAAATTTAATATTGAATTAAACATTTTATGTTTTAAAAATTATTTTTAAATTAAAGTTGTTAACTAATGTTAATAATTATAAACATTTTTTTCCGTTAAAATGCAAATTATATTATTCTCAAATTATTATATAAGTAGTTATTATATAAGTAAAGGTAAGAGAGTAATGAGGAGCATGGAACAAAATAGTAATATATCTTTTAACTATGGACTATGATTTTCTATTTTAACTTCAACATATATGATAAACGATGTTTCTTTCGCGATATTTTACGTTGGGGCACATTATTGCATATATGCTGGTCTCATCAGATGAAAGGTTGACACGTTTTTATCCCTCTATAATTTGCGATGATTACTCGGCTAGAAAATATAATTAGTATGTACATCACAAGGCTAAAAAATGATCGTACGACATGGGTAACCAAAGGAATCAGCAATAAAAATCCATGTCCGTATGAATTTTTATATTCACGACAAAAGAAAATCTCTATCGTTATGTAAATAATGACGCGATTTTTTACAGTTCTAGGACATCTGACTTCACATTTTTCTCATTGTTATTATCAAGATAAATTATGGTATGATGATCTCTAAAATTACGATTATCTCGTATATAATAAATTTAATCAAACTATTTGCATGCTTCTCGCTTTTCATCTTTAAGAATCGGCACAGCTCTGTCTATTATCGCTTCCCGATTTGTATTTGATGCGTCAAAAATTCAATCGCCATTCAAGAATCTGAGAGAAAAACATCTCGTTACATAAACTCGTAAGATTTCGTATGATGTTGATTTATTCAGCGTTTCGGCTAGACCCGCGTGCCGCTGATTGCTGTACGGTAACGACATAATTGTCCGTTATGCGCGATTTCCTCAACTATTACTTTTCACCGCAGCGATTTATCGGCGATGTACAACGAGCTGTGCACACCGTGTGAATACACGTGCCTCGACTCGCGGCTTACATGGCCAAGGAAATACGCGGTCTTTCGATTTTATGGTGGATTACATAACCATCATCACCGTCCTGTCGCTGATTACTTGTGACGCACAATCGCAACGTCATTACCAAACACGTATAGGACGTTCCACTATCATTTCTATCTCTTCGTGATGGCAAATCTTTCGAGGAATTTAAATGTAATTTATTTCTCGAAAGTTAATAATGGAGCTCTTTCTAATTTCCGAATAAATGTTTTGTTAATTAATTATGAAATTAAATCAACCAAACTCTAATTAGTTTCTCTAATTATTAATGTTATGTAATTTCATTAGAATGACGCTGTAAAACTTATTTTGATGAGAAAAAATTAATTCTGCACTGAGAAAAAAGTATTTATGATTATAATTGTATAGTAAGATAATTGATTAGGAGTTCTGTTTTCATAATTATTATACTGTTATAATGTAAGTAATAATAATTATTTATAATTCTGTATACCAGAAATATATTGGATTGTCTGGAAAGTTCATGCCGACTAACCCATATAATTTAATAAATGTATACTAAAATTTAAATTTTTCTTCTGCGTTTCAATTTTCCTTCAACATCGGCACGAACTTTCCAGACAACCCAATATATAATTGGCACCGAAAATAATTTATAGTTATCTTACTTGTCAATTATATATATTTTTGGTATATAAAATTGTAAATATAATTACTATTACAGTAATAATAATTTTTTTTATGTATTTATAATTTTATTTATGTTTTTATAAAAATGAAATTCCTAATCATAATTATTTTATGATGCAATTATAGTCATAAATATCAAACATTTTTCTTTCAGTAGGTATGATTTCTTTACAGTACAATATTAATAAGAAAAGCGATACTTCCAATTTCTAACTTTGTCATCATATATTGTATTTGTTGAACCGTTATTTTCACTTAGTTTGAATGTCAAGAATAGCGTGATTCGGATCAGTTTTGCTTTGCAACGCGTAATTATGGGTTACAGACTAGTTTATTTTTCGTAGACAAGGGGGACACGACAGATGGAAAGTATCGACAGCGATTTCGAGGCCTTGATGATAGTCCGATATTATTTAGTTCGTTTTGCAATGGCGACTCCCTTCGGCTATTTCTCTTGTTGCCTCGGCGTTAGATCTTAGATGTATCATTACGAAAGCGAATGGCCGATCATTGTCTTTCGGCGAGTCGCGCACTCCCCGTTATGAGGTCGGCACTGCTTCTCTTTGTTCATTTTTAGTTTTGCAATTCATGAAACGCGATTCGCATTCGTGCAACTTGAGTAATACGGTCATTTATGTTCACGTGTGGGAAACATATTGCATGCTTAGTAAATATCAGAAGTATAAGAAAGAAAATATTAGAGATGTAAGAGAGTTTACTAAAAAAAAATTTAATTACATATCTTCGGCGTTCATCATGGAAAAAACAATTTTGTTGAAATTTAGAAAGTTAGCTAGATACAGATATTTGAAAATAATTTTGCTGGATAATCATCAAAATGATTACAGGAAACTCAAGCATAATGAGTAATGCTACAAAAAAATTTTGATATTTTTAGCAATTAGCTTGAACGTTCTATATAATTATTCTGATAGTTCAACAAAATTATTTTTATCTATAAATTTTTAGATGTTTTAATGAAATTTAAATATTAAGTGTGTGTATTGTTTCTGTACATATACTTCAAGTTTATAATTGTTATATAAATTATATTGTTTAATAAATCGATCTCATACGATTAATATCGCGTTCCTTCTGAATTTAATAAATAGACTTGTAGGTTCTCCTTCGCGATGTCGCGTAAAAATAGTCTTTTTACACCTGTCTCATTATTACCCGGCGTGTGTTTACCCATACATCACGTGCAGCTGGTGGTGCATCGACGAACAAGAATCCCGGGAATGCATTCCACGATCGTAATGCGTCGGCTCGGTCGGTGGCTTCGTTGCAGACATCTTTATTTGAACTTCGTGCGTACGAATGCAGTTCGTGCAGGGTCGCACTCGTGGGGAAACAACGGGTTTCACGAACTTCAGCAAATTTCACAAATCAGAGCCTAACGTAATAAAATACGGTCTGTGGTTAATGCAGATGTGCATGGGATGAAATTTAACAAAAATGAGCAATGCTAATTAGAGCACGACTCTAACTACGTGGAAATCTGTATTCTCTTCTATATTTTTGGTTAATTAAGAATTTGAATATATAAAAGTTAAACGAAGATACTTCCAGAATTTCGTCAAATAAATTGTATTTACCGTTAAATATGCAGTATTACGAATATTATGACACATTTGATGACAATTCATTGTTATTTGAAGATGCTTGAAGTCACGATCGTGTCTTTTTCGCGAACAGTTATCTGCTCCATTTATTTGATAGTCTTTCGCTCTGTTAATTAAATGCTACCGAGTCACTCGTACATTGCGTTCCCTCGTTTGTGGAATTAATTTGTGGAGCTCGTTTGCATCAACTGTTAGTCACAAACTGTTGAGCAGTTCATATTATTATTTACAATTTTCCTTTGTCCAACAACGATATATATAATGAATTCACAATTAAATCCAGATTCACGTGATTCATCCTTTTTCTAACTTATATTTTAATTATTTCGAAGTATGGATTCTAGTCATCTT